>JAABVA010000231.1_pt1 | contig 72983 bp, 71 predicted proteins | sample 5560331 | NCBI WGS metagenome assembly JAABVA01 (sample SAMN12812661, study PRJNA571458) | rock metagenome | isolation source: Antarctica rocks | place: Antarctica: Victoria Land, Mt New Zealand sud | collected 2016-01-07
GCGCTTCAACACGTCGCCGTCGGATACCGACTCGCTCGCGTTCCGCCGCACGACGACCGAGGTGCTGAATATCGTCTATGCCGGCCGCACCACCGGCGGCGGCTTCTTGCCGGATCGGGCAAACGGCGCCATTCGCTAACCGCTAAACGGGACGGACCCGGCCGGTCCGTCCCACTTCTTTGGAGGCTCCTTGCTCAACGCGCGACGGGTTTGGTTAAGTGCCATGATGCTAGCAAGCGTCGTTCCAGCCGCCCAGGCCGCCGTCGCGACCCAGCCCATCTGTACCCGCACCGAGGTGCTGGACGTAGTGGCCGACGACATTGCCCGGAGCGGTGCTGCCGCCGTGATCGTGCCAGGCGCTGTCGGCGAGATTCCGACCGCCCTCCCCAATACAGTCCGCTGCGCGGTCCGGCTCCAAACCGTAATCTATGACACGAACCGCTATGGCTATGTACCGCAGGTCCGTCTATCGATCGTAGAGTTCACCGTCCATGCCGGCCGCAACGGACTTTTCGTGGACCCGATTGGCCAGCCGCGCTAACGCGACGCGACTGCGCGGGGGCTGAACATGGCTGCGGCGGACCGTCGGACCTTCATCTGATAGCCCTGGTTCAGCAGTGGCGTGTGGGAATGATAGTCCCCGATAGCCTGCATGAGGTTACCCCGTGTCTCGTCCAAATAGGTCCGTAGGATCAACCCGCCCGCCGCGATGTTGAAACAGGGGCGATACAGCAATCGGTCGCGCACATCACCTGGATTGAGCTGGGTATAGCGCGCTAATGCAGGAAGCCAGATCGTATTGATCTGCATGACCCCAAGATCAACCGACCCATCGGCGTTCTGATGCGCAATGCCAGGGCCACCCCCCTCGACAGCCTGGATCGACGGCAGCACACGCGGTGGAAGGCTATAGATCTGCGCGACCAGTGCCATGCAGGCCAGATAGGGCACCGCCATCAGACGTCAGATTTCATAGTTACCGGCATGGCCCAAACCACCTGAACTCAGCTATCCAGCGCGCGTAGCAGAAAGCATAACACGATGCAGCAGCCTTATCCTTCATGCAGCTCCTCTCCTCAGCATAGACCGGCGGACGCTGGTTTCACGCTGCTGGAAATCCTCGTTGTGATTGCAATCCTGGGTCTGTTGATCGGGCTGGTCGCCCCTGCAGCTCTGCGGCAGTTGGGCGGCGCGCGGACGTCGGTGGCCAAGCAGTCGATCGAGCGAATCTCCTCCGTGCTCGACCTTTATAAACTCGACATCGGCAACTATCCCACCACAGAACAGGGCCTAGCGGCACTGAACACCCGGCCCTCTGGCCTAGTGAACTGGAGCGGCCCCTATCTGAAAGGCGACGGCCAGCCGCTCGACCCCTGGAACCGGCCCTATTTGTATCGCAGCCCGGCCAGCCGGCCCGGCCACGAGTTCGACTTGTGCTCACGCGGCCCAAGCAACCAGGCGGGCGACAGCGGGCCAGAGCTGATCTGCAATCCCTAGCTGATCTGCAATCCCTAACTGATCTGTAAGCCTCAAGTCTCACGTTGGCAGCGCCTCCCAGGTCAGGATTTGAATCAGCGGCTCCTTTGGCGTGCTGCCCAGCCGAACCGCAGCCCGACGGGTGAAGCGGCCTCCGGCATTGCCGATCACCCGCACGGTGATGCTAACGGTGCGGGGCGGACGACGACGCGATACGGCGGCCCCGGCGCGAAGGTCGCGCATCGCCTGGCGCACCGCTGGCGGCGCCGCGGCCGGATCCGGGTCGCCGTCCGTGAATACTGAGACATTCGGCTCCAGCCGCGATAGCAGGCTTGGCGTCATGCCCAGCACCGCGCCAAGTTCCGCGACGCTGCGAAACGGAGCGCCGGGCGGGCCATAATCGAGACCGGCAGCGCGGTATTGCCGCTCCTTGGCGCCGGACGGCTGCCCCTGGCTGCTGGGGAAGCGCCAGTCCACTATGGCGGCAGCGACGCGCTCCGCCGTACGGCTGTCCGCATCCAGTCGCCGCAGCAGCACCCGCAGCAGCTCAGGCGACGCCGTGTTCGGATTGATCTTGCCCGCCTCGTCCTCGATCTGCACCACCGCCTGCCCGGCCGGCACCCGCAGCGCCCGTTCGGCGCCGTCGGCAAGCCATGAGCCGGAGGGGTCAAGCAGATGGAACACCGCCGCATGGATCGCGCCGTCTGCCGCCGCCTCGGCCGCGGCCGAGGCGCGGAGATTGGCGGCGAGCCGCAGTTCGGTGCGCCCGGCCGCAGTCAACTGCGTGACCAGCAGGGTCAGCAGCACCATGGCCCACAGCACTATCAGCAACGCGAAGCCCCGGTCGTCGCCCGAGCCGCGCGTCATTGCCTACGACTCACTTTACCGTTCTAGCCGTAGGCTCCGGCGCAGGGGGTGCTGCGGATCGGACGAGCCGGACGTCCGGCCCTGCTGTAGGTCGTCCGGGACACGGGCCGCATTGATCAACTGATCGCGCAGATCCTCGGTCAGCGCCCGTGCGTCCCGCTGGTCGTGCACGACATGCGGCGTGATCAGCACCAGCAGCTCGGTGCGCGTGCGGATGTTGTCCTGGCTCCCCGCGAGCAGGCCTAGCAGCGGCACGTCCTTCAGGAACGGGATACCTTTGCTCGTGCGTGCCGCCGAGTCACGGATCAGCCCCGCGAGCCCGACAGTCTGCCCGTCCTGCACCACGACGCGGCTGCTCACATTGCGCTGCGAGAACGTCGGCGAGTTGATCCCGCTCGTCGGCGGCGTCGGCACCACGTCACTGACCTCCTGCGCGATGTCGAGCGTCACCAGCCCGCCGCTGTTCACCCGCGGCGTGACCTGCAGGATGACCCCGGTTTCCCGGTAGTCGATCGAGTTGACGATCGGCGCATTGCTGGTGATCTGGCTTTGTGAGCTCGCCGTGAGGTACGGCACCAGGTTGCCGACCTGCAGCCGCGCCTCCTCGTTGTCCAGCACCAGCACCTGCGGCGACGACAGCACCTTCACGTCGGTGACCGCCTGCAGCGCGTTCAGCGCGGCGTTGCCGTTGTTGGGGCCGTTGAGCACGAAACCCGGGAAACCCGAGGCGAAGGCACTCGCAGCCGCTCCGGGCGGGCTGAAGTTGAGCGCGCCGTTGATCCCGGCCTTGAAGAAGAACTGCGTGCCGTATTGCAGGGTGTCGTTGAGCGTGACCTCGGCGACCGTCGCATCGATGCGGACCTGCAGCGGCAGGATGTCGATCTTGCGCAGCATCGCCTCGATCGTTTCGCGCTCGGACGGGGTGGCATAGAGCAGGATGGCGTTGTTCTGGCCATTCGGGATGATGCGGACCGTGTTGGCGTCCTCCGCCCCATTGCCTCCCGCGCCGCCCGGACCGCCGCCGCCGGAGCCGCCGGTTGGGTCCAATCCGCCAAGCAGCGGATTGGCCGGGTTCTGCGGCGGGTCGGGCTGCCCCCCGCCGGGCTGCGAGCCGAGGCCCCCAGGCCCCTGGCTGGAGCCGAGCCCGCCGCCACCGCCACCCCGGCTGCCGAGCCCGCTGCCGATGCCGCCACCACCGCCCAGGCCGCCGCCTCCGCCCAGGCCGCCGCCTCCGCCCCCGCCGAAGCCGCCACCTCCTAGGCCACCGCCGCCACTCGAGTCGCCGCCGTTGAACCCCGACTGCCGGCTGCCACGGCCCGGCGCCGTCGACCCGGTCGCCCGCGCGCTAGGCTGCGCCGTAACCTTGTTGGGCGTGAAGGCCTGCTGCAGGACATAGGCGATGTCGTTGCTGCGGCTGTTCTGCAAGTAATAAACATTCCAGCTCCGCAGCGTCTGCCGCCGCCCGCGCTCGATCAGTGCATAGACCCGGCGCGCCTGGTCGATGTAGCGGGCCTGGGCAGACACCAGCAGCACGGAGTTGATACGTTCCATCGGCACGACGCGGATCACGCCTGCCAGCGCGCCGCCACCGCTGGTACGGAACGCATCCGACAATGCTGTGGCGAAGTCCTTGGCTCCCCCGGACGACACCGGAAACAGCGCGTAGGACTGGCCGGCTAGAATGTCGATGTCGAAGGCGCGTATCAGGGACACCAGCGCATCCCGCGTGGCCGGGTCGCCGCTGAGCAGCAGGACGTTGCGCCCAGCGTCGGCAACCACCTTGCCGGTCGCGCCGACATAGGGCTGCAGCACCTTGGCCAGGTCCTCGGCCGAGGCATAGCGCAGTGGCACGATCCCGCCGCCGGTCGTGGCATCGCTGCCGGCCAGCAGTTGCGACCCGGCGGCGGCGGCGGGCACCACGCGGTAGATCTCGCCATTCTGCACCAGCGCCGCGCCGTTCTGCGCCAACAGGGCCTGCAGCGCCGGCAGCAGTTGCGAGCGCGCCACAGGCGTCGCGGTCCGCAGGGTGGCGGTGCCGCGCACGGCTGGGTCGATCGTATAGGTCACGCGCATGATGGTGCCGAGGATCTGCGCCACGACCTCGCGGATGTCGGTGTCCACGAAGTCGAACGAGATGTCTCCGCCCCCGCTTGCGCCGCTTCCGGCCGGAAGCGCCACGGCACGGACCTGTCCCACCGAGACCTGTGGATCCGGCAAGGCATTCGGCGAACCGACGGGGCCACTCACCCGCGCCGCTGCTGCCGTCATAGGCCCGCCGAGTTCGGGCAACGACCGCAGCACCGGCACGCTGCGCGCCTCGCAGCCGGCAAGGCCGGCCAGCAGCAGCAACTGCACAACCCTCATCGGGCATTGCCGGAAAAGCCGGGAAGACCTCGCAATGACTGCATGACATCGGTCGCCGCCGCCGCTCCGGGCCCTGGAAGGGCGCTCGGGCCTTTAGACTGGGGGTCGAAAGTAGGCCGCAGCACCCGCGCGCCGCTCGGGCCTGAAAGCGTGACCTGCCCAGCTTCAATCGACTGCACCGTATAGGCGCCGACCTGGGTGCCCTCTTGGGCGACAGTCGGGCGGCCGCCCTCCGATGCAGCGAAAATTACGCTGCGTTTGCCGCCGTTGACCAGGATGCCAGCCAGCCGCGGCAGGTTCGCCGGCGCCGCCGCCGGGCCGGCGAGCACTGCGGCCGGACGCCGGGTCGCCGCGAACAGCGGGCGCGCCAGGATGCCATTCGGAAGTTCCTGCCGACCATTATGCGATCGGGTCGGCGCGACGGCCGGGCTGGGCCTTACGTCGGGTGGGGGCGGGGAAGTGGCGATCATGCCGCCCTCATCCCCGACTCTGCCCGTGAGTTCAAGAGCTATCGTTGCGCTCAGCGCGATGCCAAGCCCCAGCAAACCCAACAATGCGTGCGGAATCATGGCGCCCGGAACCCCAGCACGGTGAACGAAGCCTCTAGCGGCGGCTCCGCCGCGGCGCCGAACTGACGGCCGCCACGGATCTGCAGGTCGTCCACCAGCATCTGGGGCGACGCCTGCTGCACCGCGCGAAGCAACTGCACCAGCACGCCCCACGGCGCGGACAGCGCCACCCGCACCCCAATGCGGCGATAGGCCGCCACGGCCTCGGCCGGCAGCGTCTCGGTGCTCGACAGCGTTGCGCCGGCGCGGGCCGCCATGTCCTGGACCAGCTGCTGCAGCGTAGCGCCTGCGACAGCATCGGTCGAACCGTCGAGCAGGGTCGCTGCCACTGGGCCGACCGCTGCGGCCGCAGCCGCCTGGCGCTGCAGCTCTGGCAGGCCCGCCGCAACCTGCGCCATGCGGCGGGCCAGGACGCTACGCTGCTGCAGCGCCTCCGCCCGGTCGGCGTGCCAATTAAGCAGCGGAGCCGCAACGGCCATCCAGGCGGCCGCCAACACCAGCAGCAGCAGCGCCACTGCTAACGCTTTGCCTCGGCGGCCCGTCGGCAGCGCCTCGATCATGGAACCACCTCAGCCCGAATGGAAAAACCCTCGCTGTGGGTAGCCTCGTTACGCGTGACCGGCGCAGCGAAGGCCGGGTTACGAATGCTGCGCTCGGCGGCCAAGGCGGCGATCAGCCGGGCCGCTCCAGCGGACTGCCCGCTGATGGTCACCACGCGCGCACGGATCGTCAGCTCGTTCAGGAAGGTGTCGTCCGGCAGCACGTCGGTCAGCGTCGCGAGCGTTTCCAGCGCGTCGCCGACCCGGCCCCGCTGCTCCTCGAACACGTCCGTCCCAGCCGTGCTGCTCAGGATACGGCGGCGCAACGCCTCGGCCTGGTCCACCTGGGGGCGAAGTGCGGCGATCTGCCGCTCGACCCGCGCGCTTTGGAAGGATTGCACCACGAACGGCACGGCCACGGCGGCGACGGCCAGCACGGCGCAGGCCACCGCCGCGACCGCGAGCCCGCGCTTGCGCCACCGTGCCGGCTGCGCGCGGTCCAGCGCGATGCGTCGCACCGGTCCGCCCGGCGTCACGGCCTCCAGCGCAGTGGGCCGCAGGCCGACCTCCCGCAAGGCGCCCAGCACCGGAGCCAGCCGCGCCTTGGGCACCAGCAACAGGCGCAGATGCAGCCGGCCCTGAACACGGTCCCGTCGCTCGAGCGTCCAGGTCCAGAAGAGGTCTGCGGCGGCGAAAGGAGTGATCCGGTCCATCTCGTAGTGCAGGACGCGCTCCGGATCACGCTCGGCCGCAATCGGCAGCGTGGCTTGCTGTTCCAGCAGCAGCTCGGGCGGCAGCCGCAATACGGTGGCAGGCCCCTGCCCCGCGATGGCGGCCCGCAGCGCCGCGATCCCGCCGGGGTCCAGGACGAAGCGGCCGAGCGCGTCGTCGCGGCCTTTGCGACGGACCATGACATCGACGTTCGGCGGCCCGGCCGGCAGGTGGACCACGACGACCAGCCCGCGCGCATCCGGCCCGGCACCGGATTGCACGAGCCGTGCGGGAAGCGCCGCCTTGAGCTGCTGCGCCCACCAAAGGAGAAATTCGTTCAACATGCTGTGCTATGGACGCCAACCAACAGGGGGGTGCAAGAGAATACCTAGAGACCACTATACCGGATGCATGGCTGACTTTGCAGTGGCGGCTGCCCTACACTCCTGCAGCCCGCTGGCGTCGAGGGCCCGCGATGATGTCCGGCCAGTGCCGGTGGTCGTTCGGCGGAAACACCACACGCAGCCGCACCAGCAGCGGCAGGTCGTTGGCGTTCCAACTGTTCGTCCATTGCTGCGGCTCGGCGCGGGGCCAGTAGGCAAGCTCGATATGGTCCACGTCGCGCAGCAGCTCGGTCTCGATTGGCAGCGGCGGGGGGCCGAACGGCTTGCCCGCTGGGCGTGGCGTGGCGCGGAGCACCACGCGGTGCGCGCCGTCGACCCCCAAACCGATGTCGGCGCGCCGTGTGGGCAAGCCACTTGCGGCTGGCAGCTCGGACACGAAGGCGAGCTGGCCGCTGCCACCGCGCACCACGACGCCATCGCGGGCGCTGCCCGGGTCCATCTGCTCGATGAGGCGGCGGAGCGCCCGGTCGACCGCATCGAGCTCGCTCCGCTCCGCCAGCGTGCGCGCCTGGGTGTCCGTGGCGCGCAGGCCATAGCGCACTCCTTGGGTCAGGCCCGCCAGGATGAAACCTAGCACCACCAACGCAACCAGCAGCTCTAATAAGGTGAAACCTGCGTCGGGTTGACGGCTCAAGGCGGTTCCGGCGGCGCAGAGCCCAATCGCTCCGTCGCCAGCACGACCTCGCGTTCGCCGCCGTCCATGCCCCATGAGATGCGCACGGTAACGGCCAGCAGCATGGCCCGGACGGGGCGCGGAGGATCAATGCCCTCCCTCGAGCGCCCAGCAGTGGCGACCGGGGTCACACTGACCCGCCACGCATAGCCGCCGCCATCGTCGCCGCGCTGCTCGCCCGGAGCCGGCGACGCGCCCAGGACGGCAAGGCGGGAGCGGGCGCGGGCCAACGCCTCCTGGTAATGGCCGGACACGCGGGCCGACTGCAGGCCACCCGCAGCGCCCTGGGTCAATGCGCCCAATGCCAGAGCCGCGATTATGAAGGCCACCAACACCTCCAGCAGCGTGAAACCCGCCTCGGGGGCTCCATGCCTACGGACCATCAGCGACGCTCACACGGCCCGTGAGCCATTCCACGCCGACCTGCATGTGCCGCGCCCCGGCTGCCAACTCGACCCGTCCGCCCGACGAGCTGCCATCGGGCAGAAATGCAATCTCCGCCTGCGCGCCGGCCAGGTCGGCGGTTGTCACGACCGACATAACTACCCCGGCCGGCAGGCTCCGCGGCACCCCAGCGCCGATGCGCAGCGTCGCGGCCCTTGGGTCGAGCGCGACCAACACCCGTTGGTTCGACATGATAGCCCGGGTGCGCGCCACCCGCAGCGCCTGGGCCACCGCATTCGCCGCGGCCCGCATCTCGAGCGCGGCGCTGCGTGGCGGCCCCCGCGCCAGCACCAGTCCGGCGACCATCCCCAGCACGGCCAGCACGACAATCATCTCAATCAGGGTGAAGCCCGCATCCTGGCCGCCGGGCGACCGGTCAGCTCGCGGCAAGGTCGTTCAAGCCGAGCATCGCCAGCAGCAGCGACGCCACGATCGCGGCGATCACCGCCCCCATCGCCACCGTGATGGCCGGCACCAGCAGCGCGACTAGCCGCTGCACGCCGAGCCGGGTCTTCTCCTCGTGGATTTCGGCGGCGCGCAACGCCATCGGGCCGAGCTGCGCCGTCTCCTCTCCCAGGCGCAGCAGGTAGATCGTGCGGGCGGGAAACACGCCTGACTCGTCCAGCGGGCGCGATAGCCCGGCGCCTCCCTTCGCACTGAGCGTGGCGCGCTCGACCGCGGCGACGCCGGCCAGGTTGCCGATCGCGTCCTGCACGATGCCGAGCGCCGTGATCAGCGGCACGCCGTTGTTCAGCAGCGTGCCAAGGGTCCGGGTGAATCGCGCGGCCACGATCTCCCGCGTGAGCCCGCCCACGACCGGCAGCCGCAGCAACAGTCGGTCCATCAGCAGCCGCGGCCGCGGTTGACGCAGTGCCTGCCGGGCGATCAGGACGAGCGCTACGATGGCCAGGAGGGCATAGAGCCCATAGGCGGACACCGCGTCCCCCGTGGCAATCAGCAACTGCGTCGGCCGGGGCAAGGTGGCGCCGTTCTGCTCGAACAACGGCACGAACTGCGGCAGCACCTGCGTCAGCAGCAGAGTGATGGACCCGATCGCCACCAGCAGCAGCAAGCCCGGGTAGATCATCGCCGAGGTGACGGTCGACGCCAGGCTCCGCTCGCGCTCCAGCAGGTCGGCCAGGCGGTCGAGCGTCGGCGCCAGAGTGCCGCCCGCCTCGCCGGCGCGCACCAGGCCGACATAGATGCGCGGGAAGCTGCCGGGATGCTCCGCAAGCGCTGTCGCCAGCGAGCCGCCGTCACGCACCGTCTTGCGCAGCGACTCGACCGTCGCGCGCACGCGGGGGTTCGGCGCTGTGTCCACCAGGAAGCGCAGGCTGCGGTCCAGGTCCTGTCCGGCGCCGAGCATGATCGACAGCTCCCGCGTCAGGTTTGCCACGTCCTGCCGGCTCATGCCGCGGCGGCCGACGTCGCGGTGCAGCAGGTCGGCGAGGCGGCTGCCGCCGGCGGGCTCGGCGCGCATCGGGATGCTGCCCTGACGCTGGAGGCGGGTCACGACCTCGGCCTCGCTCGCTGCGTCCATGGTGCCGCGAACGGTCTGGCCGGCCGGGTCGATGGCGGTGTAGCGGAAGGCTGGCATCAGGGCCTCCCTGCTAGGCTTCGGCGCGGATGCTGCGCACGACTTCCTCGATGGTCGTGGTCCCGGCCAGGGCGGCGTCGAGGCCGGCGTCGAACATCGTGATCATGCCGGACGCCACCGCCGCGCGCTCGATCTCGGTGTGCTCGGCGCGGGCGAAGATCAGCCGCTCGATCTCGGCGTTGGGCGCCAGGAACTCGGCAATGGCCAGGCGGCCGCGATAGCCGGTGTTGCGGCACTTGGCGCAGCCGACGGGATGCCACAGCCGCGCTGGGCCGCCTGCCCGGCGCTCCAGGTCGAAGCGCCGCACCAGTTCAGCCGGCGCCTCACCCTCGACCGCGCAGTGCGTGCACAGCCGGCGCACCAGCCGCTGCGCCAAGATGCCGCGCAGCACGGCCGTGAGCAGATAGTCCTCGAGCCCCATGTCGCGCAGCCGCGAGATGGTGGCCGCGGCCGAGTTGGTGTGCACGGTCGACAGCACGAGATGTCCGGTCAGCGCCGCCTGCACCGCAATCTGCGCCGTCTCGATATCGCGAATCTCGCCGACCATGATAACATCGGGGTCCTGCCGCAGGATCGAGCGCAGCAGGCTGGCGAAGTTCAGCCCGATCTGCGGCTTGACCTGAATCTGGTTTACGCCCGAAAGCTGGTATTCGATCGGGTCCTCGACCGTCACCACTTTTCTCGCGACTGAATTGAGTGAAAGCAGGCCGGTATAGAGCGTCGTTGTCTTGCCGCTGCCGGTCGGGCCCGTGACCAGCACGATACCGTTCGGCAAATCCAGCGCCGCATTCACCTTCGCGATCACCGGCGCCGGCAGTCCCAGCCGCCCATAGTCGAACGCGACGGTGCTGCGGTCCAGCACGCGCAGCACGACCGTCTCGCCATAAAGCGAGGGGATCGTCGACACCCGGAAGTCGATCTCCTGCCCGCGCACCGCGAGCTTGATGCGGCCGTCCTGCGGCAGACGGCGCTCGGCGATGTCGAGGCGCGACATGATCTTGATGCGCGACGTGATGGCGGCGGTCAGGCGCGACGCGGGGCTATCGGCCTCGTGCAGCACGCCGTCATAGCGATAGCGGACGCGCAGCCGGTCCTCGAACGGCTCGATATGGATGTCGGACGCCTGCGTTTCGACGGCGCGGGCGATGATCTGGTTCACCAGGCGAATGACCGGGGCCTCGCTGGCCAGGTCCTTCAGGCGCTCCGCGTCCTCCTCCGACGGCTCGTCGGTCGCATCCTGCGGCTCGGCGCTGGCGGCCGGGGCGTCGGAGTATAGCCGGTCCAGCGCCGCATCCAGCTCGATCGGCACGCCGACCAGCAGCGTCACCGGCAGCCCGGCCGCGGCGGCGATGGCGGCAGGAACGAATTCGTCGAGCGGATCGGCGACGGCCACCAGCAGCCGGCCCTCCTGCTCGGCGACCGGCAGCGCCCGCGCGCTGCGCAGGAACCGGGTGGACAGCCGGTCGGCGAACAGCGGCTCATTGGCCGGATAGCGGTCCGGCGTGGCGATCGGCAGATGCAGCAGCGTGGCATAGGCCTCAGCCAGGCCCCGCTCCGTCACGAGGCCAAGCTGCAGCAGCACCCTGTCCAGCCGCTGCCCGCTGTCCTGCGCGACCCGGCGGCCGCGATCGACCGTGCGGGCATCGCACTGACCAAGCTTGACCAGCAGCGCGGCCAGGCGCTCGATAAGGCTGCCTGGCGCGTCAGGACCAGCCTCGGTTGTCTGCTCGATGCTCGGCGCACTCATTGGTAGGGCAGCCCCGGTTGTGGCGTTGGAGGTCGTTCTATACATGGTCCTTCGACGCGCCGAGAGTAGGCCGTCAAGAGTGGGAGCGTGCGTGGACGGGCTGTTGCCGTTGTTGCTGTCCCCGTTCATCGGCAGCTTTCTGGGCGTGGTAATCCGGCGGCTGCCGCTCGGCCGGCCCATTACCCTGGCCAGGTCGGCCTGCGAGGGCTGCGGCCGCGTGCTGCCGGCCCGCGATCTGGTGCCGCTGCTGAGCTTCGCCGTCCTGCGCGGGCGCTGCCGGTTCTGCCGGGCGGGCATCGCGCGGTTCCACGTCTGGATCGAGCTCGGCGCCATAGCCGTCGCTGCCTGGGCCACGCTCCGGACGACGGAGCCAGGGGCGCTATGGGCCGACTGCGCGCTGGGCTGGTCGCTGCTGGCGCTGGCCTGGATCGACCGGGACCACCTCCGTCTGCCCGACGTCATCACCTTGCCGCTGGTCGCCCTGGGGCTGCTGGCGACCTGGTGGCTGGACCCCGATGCCACGACCGACCACGCTTTGGCCGCTGCCGTCGGCTATCTTGCGTTCCGCGGCGTGGCGTTGGCGTATCACATGCTGCGGCGGCGCGAGGGGCTGGGACAAGGCGACGCGAAGCTTCTGGCGGCTGCGGGCGCGTGGGTGGGTCTGGCCGGACTGCCGACCGTGGTGCTGGGGGCTGCGGTGATCGCGCTGAGTGTGACGTTGATGCAGCGGCTGTTCCAGCGTCATACGGCCGATACGCCGATCCCGTTCGGGCCGTATCTGGCGTTGGCTACCTGGCTCGTGCGGCTTTATGGGGCTGCGGACTTGGTATTATGGTCTGGTCAACCAGCGCCGCCTGTTTTAGGTTACATGTGACCAACTACGGAGGATTGTCATGGCAGCACCATCCAAGCCTTCGCGCATGAAGGTTGGAGCGCATCGCGAGCGCCTGCGCGAGCAGGGCCTGCGCCCCATCCAAATTTGGGTGCCGGACGTACACGCGCCCACGTTCCGTTCGGAGGCGCACCGCCAATCAATGGAGGCCGCAGCCAGCGCCCAGGCCCGCGCAGACCAAGCGTTCGTCGACGCGGTATCGGACTGGGATGGTGAGTGAGACGGGGCGACATCTGGACGGTTGCAGGAGGCAAGGACTACGCGGGCAAGCCACGTCCCGTCGTCATCGTTCAAGATGACAGCTTCGACGGAACAGATTCGATAACCATCTGCGCCTTTACCACCGACGAGACCGCCGCACCGCTGTTTCGCTTGGCCGTCGAACCGAACGAGCGCAACGGGTTACGAGCCATATGCCGCCTGATGGTGGACAAGATCACCACTATTCCAAAAAGCAAGGCCGGAGCGTGCATCGGAAGATTGGACGACGGGGACATACTGCGGCTGAACCGGGCCATGCTTGTCTTCCCGGGCTTGGCTGTTTCGCCTAGGACCAAGCGGGAACGGTGACCCGGAGTAGGGCCGTTCGTCTGATCTGCGCCCCACACGCACGGCCCTACGCTGACTTCAGCGCTACCCTAGGACGCTCGCAACGTGGAGAGCAACATCCAGGGCAAAGCGGTTCCAAACGGACAGGTTGAACATTACCTATTCTCATTCTACGAACGGAAAAAGCTAATGGCGGCCCATCCCTGGAGGTGGCGTGAGGGGGAGAGCAGAAGCCAATGGCCCATACCCTACTGATAACGCTACAGGAAAGATCGATTTCATTACGATGGCGGAGAGGGTGGGATTCGAACCCACGGTAGCTGTTACACTACAACGGTTTTCGAGACCGCCACCTTAAGCCGCTCGGCCACCTCTCCACGCGCGGCGCGCCTTATACGGGGTCGCGCCGCTCCCTGCAATCACATTGACACGCTAAATGCCGAGTGTATAACCCGCCGCTCGGTATCCGGCAGCGGCCGGGGCCCCATGCCCACAAAAAGGGCTGCCCGGCGTGCCGGGACGGCCGATCAGGAATCCAATATGTTTGCAGTCATCCGCACCGGCGGAAAGCAATACCGCGTCATGCAAAACGACGTGCTGAAGATCGAGAAGCTGCCCGGGAACGCTGGAGAGACCATCACCTTCACCGACGTGCTCGCCGTCGGCAGCGACGCCGGCACCACGATCGGCGCCCCGCTGGTCCCAGGCGCCACCGTCACAGCCACCGTCATCGCGCAGGACCGGCTCGACAAGATCATCATCTTCAAAAAGCGCCGCCGGCAGAACAGCCGCCGCAAGAACGGGCATCGCCAGCATGTGACCGTGCTCCGTGTAGCCGCAATCAGCGCCGACGGCCATGTCATGCCAGAAGCCACCCCGGTGGCTGCCGAGGCGCCGGCGACGATCGAGGCGCCCGCCACCGAAATCCTGGCCGCGTCGAACGCCGACGTCGCCTCGACCGAACCCGCCCCCGTTTAAGGAAACAGAGCAATGGCCCATAAGAAAGCAGGCGGCTCGTCCCGCAACGGCCGCGACACGGCTGGCCGCCGCCTCGGCGTCAAGAAGTTCGGCGGCGAGGCCGTGTTCGCCGGCAACATCATCATCCGCCAGCGTGGCACCAAGGTGAAGCCGGGACTGCACGTCGGCCTGGGCAAGGACCACACTATCTTCGCGCTCGTGGACGGCCACGTGAAGTTCCAGCGCAAGACCGAGGGCCGCGTCCACGTCTCGGTCGAGCCGCTCGCCACAACCAAGGCCGCCACAATCGCTGCAAACGACTCCAACGAACCGACGGCTGTCGCAGCCGAGTAGCGCCGCGCCGCCGCACGAGACGAACCGGGGGTCGGCGCAAGCCGGCCCTTTTCGCATTTCAGGCATAACTCCATGAAGTTCCTCGACCAAGCCAAGATCTACCTGCGCTCCGGCGACGGCGGCAACGGCGTCGTCGCGTTCCGGCGCGAGAAGTTCATGGAGTTCGGCGGCCCCGACGGCGGCGACGGCGGACGTGGCGGCGACGTCAGCTTCGTGGCGGCGCAGAATCTGAACACGCTGATCGACTTCCGCTACACCCAGCATTTCCGCGCGCCCAAGGGTGGCAACGGCGCCGGCAGCGACCGCACCGGCGCCGGCGCCACGGACGTCGTCATCCAGGTCCCGGTCGGCACCCAGATCATCGCCGAGGACAAAGAGACCCTGCTGGCCGACCTCAACGAGCCCGGCAAGCGCGTCGTGCTGTGCCGCGGCGGCGACGGCGGCCACGGCAACGCGCACTTCAAGTCCAGCACCAACCGCGCGCCGCGCAAATCGACGCCAGGCTACCCGGGCGAGGAGCGCTGGGTCTGGCTGCGTCTCAAGCTGATCGCCGACGTCGGCCTGGTCGGGTTGCCGAATGCCGGCAAGAGCACGTTCCTGTCCGTCGTCTCCGCCGCCCGGCCAAAGATCGCGGACTACCCGTTCACCACGCTGCATCCGCAACTCGGCGTCGTGCGCCTGTCGCATTCGGAGGAGTTCGTCATCGCCGACATCCCCGGCCTGATCCGCGGCGCGCATGAGGGCGCTGGACTCGGCGACCGCTTCCTCGGCCATGTGGAGCGCTGCGCCGTGCTGCTGCATCTGGTCGACGGCGCCGCCGGCAACGTGGTGCGCGCCTGGCGCACGGTGCGCGAGGAGCTGCGGGCCTATGGCGGCGGCCTTGCAGATAAGCCGGAGCTGCTGGTGCTCAACAAGTCGGACGCGATGACCCCGCGGGAGGCGGCCACCCGCCGGGCGGCGCTGGCCAAGGCGTCGGGCCAGGAGGTCATGCTGCTGTCCGGCGCCACCCAGGACAACCTGCCCGCAGTGCTGCGCGCGCTGATGGCCAGGGTGCATGCGGCTCGCGCAGCGCGCGCCGCTCAGCCAGCGGCGCTAGAGCTGGCGTGACGCCACGGCTGCAGCACGCCCGGCTGCTGGTCGTGAAGATCGGCAGCGCCTTGGTCGTAGATGAGGCCATGCCGCGCAGCGCGTGGCTCGACAGCGTCGCCGCCGACATCGCGGCGGCCCGGGCGCGCGGCACCCAGGTGATCGTGGTGTCGTCGGGCGCCATTGCACTCGCGCGTTCGGCGCTCGGGTTGCTGCAGCCCCGGCTGCGTCTGGAGGAAAAGCAGGCGGCGGCGGCGGTGGGCCAGATCCGCTTGGCGCAGGCGTGGACGGCGGCGCTGTCCGCGCACGGCATGATCGCGGCGCAGTTGCTGCTGACCCTTGAGGATACCGAGGACCGGCGGCGCTACCTCAACGCCCGCGCCACCCTGACTACGCTGCTGGGCCTCGGCTGCGTTCCCGTCATCAACGAGAACGACAGCGTCGCCACGGCCGAGATCCGCTTCGGCGACAACGACCGCCTGGCCGCGCGCGTGGCGGAGATGGTGCAGGCGGACCAGTTGCTGCTGCTGTCCGACATCGACGGGCTCTACACCGCCGACCCCAAGCGCGATCCGGCGGCACAGCACATCCCCGAGGTGTCAGCCATGACGGCGGAGATCGAGGCGATGGGGGGCGACCCGCCGCCGGGCTACTCGAGCGGAGGGATGCGGACGAAGCTGGCCGCGGCGCGGATCGCGACGCAGGCGGGCTGCGCCATGGCGATCGCGGTCGGACAAGTGGAGCACCCGTTGCGCGCGCTCGCGGCGGGCGGGCGCTGCACCTGGTTCCTGCCCGCGCCCGATGGCCGAAGTGCCCGCAAACGCTGGATCGCCGGCAGCCTGCAGCCGGCCGGGCGCCTGGTAGTGGACCTTGGCGCCGCCCGGGCGCTGGCGGCCGGGCGGTCGCTGCTGCCGGCCGGCGTGCGCAGCGTCGACGGCGAGTTCGAGCGTGGCGACGCCGTGCTGGTGCAGGATCTCGCCGGCGACACCCTGGCCCGCGGCTTGTCGGCTTATGCCAGCGCCGACGCGCGCCGCATCGCCGGGCACCGGTCCGACGACATCGAGCGCATCCTGGGCTGGCGCGGCCGCGACGAGATGGTGCATCGTGACGACCTCGTGCTGGCCGCACCGCCACTGGCTCCCTGATGTATTGGAACTTACGGACGGATGCTGCATTGCAGCATCCATGATCCTCCATCGAAGCTCAAAGAAATTCTCGAACTGGCGATCCGCCGCCCTAGTTGGCACCGCCAGCCTGGCCGTCCTAGCCATTGTCAACCAAGCGGTAACGCGCCGCGCCGAACGCAAGCACCCGCCTGAGGGCCGCTTCATCGACGTCGACGGCGTTCGGCTGCACTACACCGACCGTGGGACCGGACGCCCCGTCGTCCTCCTGCACGGCAATGCGGTGTCGGGGCACGATTTCGACACGAGCGGCGTCGCCGAGGCGCTGATCCGGTCCAACCGCGTCATCATCTTCGACCGGCCCGGCTTCGGCCACAGCGAGCGCCCGCGCGGGCGGGCCTGGACCGCGGCCCAACAGGCGGCATTGCTGCACAAGGCGCTCGATCTGCTGCGTGCCCGGTGTCCAGTGATCGTCGGCCATTCCTGGGGAACGCTCGTCGCATTGGAGCTGGCACTCACCCATCCGGCCGACACGGCCGGCCTCGTGCTGATCTCGGGCTATTACTTCCCGACCTTGCGCCTCGATGCGCCGCTGGTCGCGCCGGTGGCGATCCCGGTGCTCGGGGACATCCTGCGCTACACTCTCTCGCCGTTGCTGGGCTGGCTTACGATGCCGGCGTTCAAGCGCATGCTGTTTGCGCCCGGCCGCATGACGCCGCGGTTCAAGGCGGAGTATTCGCCCGCCATGGCGCTGCGTCCGTCCCAAATCCGGGCAACGGCGATGGACGGCACCCTTATGGTCCCGGGCGTGACCGGCCTGGAATACGCCAACCTGTCAATGCCTGTGGCGATCATGGCGGGGCGGGGCGACAAGGTGGTGGGCAACCGCCAGGCCGAGCGGCTGCACGCGGCCATTCCGGGCAGCACCCTGAGCATCGTCGAAGGCGTCGGCCACATGCTCCACCATATCGCCCCCCGCGAGGTCGTGGAGGCGGTCGCCGAAGTGGCGCGGCGTTCGGAGCATGACGTCCTCCCGCAACGGCCCCTCAACCCAAAGCAGCCCGACCGCCCGGTGTCCAAGGCCGCATGACCATTCGAGGGGCCTCCGCCTAGGCTGCGCGTCAGCCATACGCGTTCCCTCTGGCGCCGCCGGCGATAGCCCGGCAAGAATGCGCGGCGATGAACCATGAAGCAGATCAATGCGCGGCCTGGCTGCGAGACGCGGGACACCGTGCCCGGGTCGCCTCGAACACGCTGGCGGACAGCCCGGCTAGCCTTCGCGCTGCCGGGCTGCATGCAGCCGCCGCAAGCATGCGCCGCCACGCCGTCGCAATCCTGGCGGCGAACGAGGCCGACGTGGATGCCTTCCAGGGCAGTGCGGCGTTCCGGGACCGCCTCACCCTAACGCCGCCGCGCATCGAGGCGATGGCGCAGGGGTTGGAGGAGATCGCGGCCCTGCCCGATCCGCTGGCCCGCACACTCGCGGAGTGGACCCGGCCGAACGGCCTGCGCTTCCGCCGGATTGCCGCGCCGATCGGGGTCATCGGCATGATCTACGAAAGCCGGCCCAACGTGGGCGCCGACGCCGCCGGATTGTGCCTGAAGTCGGGCAACGCCGTTATCCTACGCGGCGGCTCCGACAGCGCACGCTCCGCAACCGCTATCCACGCTGCCATGACCGAGGGCCTAGAGGCGGCGGGCCTGCCACCCGAAGCGGTACAGGTGGCGCCCGGCACCGACCGCGGCTATGTCGCAGCCATGCTGACCGGTAGCGGCCTGATCGACCTCATCATCCCCCGAGGCGGCCGGTCGTTGGTGGAGCGCGTGCAGCGGGAGGCTCGGGTGCCGGTCCTGGCGCACGCCGAGGGGCTGAACCACACCTATGTCCACGCTGCCGCCGCCCCGGCCATGGCCCGCGCCATTCTGGCCAACGCCAAAATGCGCCGCACCGGGATCTGCGGCGCGACCGAGACGCTGCTGATCGACGCCGCCTGCGCCCCCGCCCTGCTGCCGCTGTTGGTGGCGGACCTCGAGGCGCTCGGCTGCACCTTCCGGGCCGATGCGCGCGCCAGGGCTATCGTGCCGCGCCTACCTCCGGCGGCCGAGGCGGATTTCGACACCGAATGGCTCGACGCCGTGTTGTCGGTCGCCGTGGTCGACGGCGTTGACGCGGCGCTGGCCCATATCGCGCGCCACGGCAGCGAGCACACCGAGGCGATCATCACGGAGAACGCGGCCGCCGCCGAGCGCTTCCTCAACAAGGCCAGCGCAGCGGTCACCCTGTGGAACGCCTCGACCCAGTTCTGCGATGGCGGCGAGTTCGGGTTTGGCGCCGAGATCGGCATCGCCACCGGACGGACCCACGCACGCGGCCCGGTCGGCGTCGAACAGTTGACGACATTCCGCTACGTGGTCGCTGGCACGGGCCAGGTGCGCCCCTGAAACGGGACGTCGTGGTGAAAGGCGGGGCAGACCCGGTGCCGGTATGGGGGCATCGGCATCGCACCCGGGTCGGCGTGCTCGGCGGATCGTTCAACCCGGCCCATGCGGGCCACCTGCATATCGCCCGGCTGGCGCTGAAGCGTTTGCGCCTGGACCAGGTCTGGCTTCTGGTGTCCCCGGGCAATCCGTTGAAGGACGCGTCCGGCATGGCGCCGTTGCCGGACCGCATGGCCAGCGCGCGCCGGATTGCCGATGGCCGGCGCATCCTGGCGACCGGCATCGAGGCGCGGCTGCACACGCGTTATTCCTTCGACACGCTGCGGGCGCTGCGCCGGCGGTTTCCGCGAGTGCGCTTTGTCTGGTTGATGGGCGCGGACAACCTGGTCCAGTTGCCAAAATGGCAGCATTGGAATGGCATCACGCGGACGATGCCGTTCGCTGTGATGCCGCGGCCGACCTACAACCAGCGCGCCCTGGCCGGACAAGCGGCCCACCGCTTGCGCCCAGCGCTCCGCCCCGCCCGCGCTGCGCCTGCACTGGCCAGCCGCGTCGCGCCAGCCTGGACCTTCCTCCCCGCCCGGCAGAATACGCTCTCCGCCACGGCGCTCCGCACGGGCACGGCACTCCACGGGGGCCGCAGCGCTTTTCCCTTGCTGCAATGGCCTCCGGTGCCCCACATCTCTGGACTTGGCCCGGCCGTGCGGCATGGCCCAAAAAGCGCATCCATCATCAAAGGACCACGGACATAGCCAGGAAACCACCCGCCGATCCGGCCGCCAAGGCGCCAGCGAAGCGCCGGCCGCCGCAGCCAGCCCCGGCGCTGGCCGAGGCCGCGAAGGCGCCGGGCACGCCGCGCAAGAAGGCCGCCGCCGCCGGGCCGCGGGTCCGCAAGCCAAAAGCCGCGGCGCCGGCTGCCGACGAGCGGGACCGGCTGGACCGCATGCAGGCCGTGATCGTCGAGAGCCTGGAGAGCGACAAGGCCGAGGAGGTCGTGACGCTCGACCTCGCCGACCGCGCCGCCTTCACCGACCGCATGGTGATCGCGACCGGCCTCGCCGACCGCCAGATCAGCGCCATGGCGCTGCATTTGGAGGAAAAGCTCGCTGAGATCGGCGTGAAGCGCGTGCAGACCGAGGGGAGCGGCGGATCGGATTGGGTGCTGATCGACGCCGGCGACATCGTCGTGCACCTGTTCAAGCCGGATGCGCGCGCCCTGTATGCGCTGGAGAAGATGTGGGGCCCCGATCTGGACGAGGTCGCCGACGCGCCGGCCGCAAGCTAACCAGGCCGCCTCGGATGCGGGCTGCGTGGCCTCAGATCGACGGCCGGCGCCGGGCGGGTGTTCGCATAGGCCGCGCCGGTCCAGACATAGCGCTCGCTGTTGGCGACCAGATCCGCCATGCCGCCGTGCCGCGTGGGTGCTATGACGATTCGGCCGCTGGCGTCGTCCAGCACCTTGGTCCAGCGGCTCTTGGTCCAAATATAGGCCGCGGTGCTGCACCCCCGCGAGCCGCATTGCCGTCGAGATTGCAGTTGCACGAACAATGCCGGGCGGTCTGTCGCGTTGCCGAGCCGCGCGGAGCCGATCAGCACAAGCGGCCGGTCGCCGGAATGGGCGGCCTCGGCCAGGTCCTGCGCGATCAGGCCTCGGGCAGCGCGGTCGAGCGGCGTGCCCGGCTGTGCTGCCATGACGACTGGAGTGCCCCCGGGCTCCGGAGCGGCGGACGCGGCCGGCAACAGCACCAGAGCGAAGCATGCGAGCACACGATGCGATACGATCATGAACGCCTAAGCACGGCTGCCCCAAATTGGTCCCGGTTACGGCGACGGAAACGGCCCGATGCGTCTTATAGCAGTAGGACGGCTGCGCCCAGGCCCGGAGGCCGAGCTGTTTGCCCGCTTCAACATGCGGCTGCGGCCGAAGCTTGCCGTCATCGAAGTCGCCGAGGGCCAAGGCGCGCCGCTCGAGGCCAAGCGGCGCGAGGCGGAGGCTCTGCTAGCGGCGCTTCCCACCCCGGCGCTGACCGTGGTGCTCGACCTTGGCGCCAATGCTGTCGACAGCGATGGCTTCGCGCGGCTGCTCGAGCGCTGGCTGGGCCAATCCCGCCCGCTCTGCTTCGTGGTCGGCGGGGCGGAGGGTCTAGATGCAGCGGTGCTGGCCCGCGCCGACCACGTGCTGTCCCTGGGGCCGCTCACCTGGCCGCACATGCTGGTCCGCGTCATGCTGGCCGAGCAGTTGTTCCGCGCCCAGTCCATCCTGTCCGGCCATCCCTATCACCGCACGTCGCGGCCGGGGCTTCAGACCTGAAGCCTCGGCTTCACACCTGAAGCCCTGACTTGCCGCAAGCTGGGAGTTTCGCCATACCTGCGCGTCCGAGCTAGGAACCCTGCCATGCCCACCCCACCCCGCCCCGTTATGCTGGTGATCTTGGATGGATGGGGGTGGCGGAGCGACGCCGCCGACAACGCTGTTGAACTGGCGGATACCCCGACGTTCGACCGGCTGATGCAGGGTCCGCACGCCTTACTGCATACCTCCGGCCTGGATGTCGGCCTGCCCACGGGACAGATGGGCAACTCGGAGGTCGGGCACCTGAACATCGGCGCCGGACGCGTAGTGATGCAGGAGCTGCCGCGGATCGGGGTGGCGGTCGCCGATGGCAGTATGGCGGCGCTGCCCGAACTGCAGGCGCTGATCGAGGCTTTGCGGCAATCGGGCGGCGTGTGCCATCTGATGGGCCTGGTCTCGGCAGGCGGCGTGCACGCGCATCAGGACCACGCGGTCGCATTGGCGCGCATCCTGGCGAATGCCCGGGTGCCGGTCCGGGTGCACGCCTTCACCGATGGGCGGGACACGTCGCCGCGGTCGGGCGCTGACTGTATCGCACGCCTGCAGGCGGCGTTGCCCGACGGTGCGCGTATCGCCACCGTCATCGGCCGCTACTACGCCATGGATCGAGACCATCGCTGGGACCGGGTCGAGAAGGCCTATCTTGCCGTCGCCGAGGGCCGCGGGGCCAGCTTTGCCGATGCGGCCAGCGCCATGGACGACGCCTATGGCAATGGGGTGACGGACGAGTTCATCGTCCCTGCCGTCATTGGCAGCTCATCCAACGGCTATCACGGCATGAGGGATGGCGACGCCGTGCTCTGCTTCAACTTTCGCGCCGACCGGGTGCGGGAGCTGCTGGGCGCATTGCTGGACCCCAGCTTCACCGGATTTGCCCGGCCCCGCGTGCTCAGCTTCGCCGCTGCCCTCGGCATGACGCGCTACAGCGACGCGCTCGTCCCGTTCATGGGCGCGCTGTTCCATCCGCAGCACATGGGCAACCTGCTCGGCGAGGTCGTGTCGGCGGCCGGGCTGCGGCAGCTCCGCATGGCGGAGACCGAGAAGTATCCGCACGTGACCTATTTCCTGAACGGCGGCCAGGAGGTCGCCTATCCCGGCGAGGACCGGACGATGGTCTCCTCGCCCAAGGTCGCGACCTATGACCTGCAGCCCGAAATGTCGGCGCCCGAGCTGACCGACAAGGCCGTGGCAGCGATACAATCGGGCGCCTACGACCTGATCGTGCTCAACTTCGCCAACCCGGACATGGTCGGCCACACTGGCAGCCTGCCGGCGGCGATCCGGGCGGTGGAGGCGGTGGACGCCGGGCTGGGGCGCATCGCCGATGCGATCGCGGCGGCCAGGGGCGCCTTGCTGGTCACCGCCGATCACGGCAACTGCGAGCTGATGCTTGATCCAGCGACGGGCGGCCCGCACACCGCGCATACGACGAATCCGGTTCCCGTCATGCTGGCCGGGCACGGCGGCATGCTGGAGGATGGCCGCCTGGCGGATCTGGCGCCGACCGTGCTGGCATTGATGGGCCTGGCCCAACCGGTGGAGATGACCGGGCGCTCCCTTTTGGACGACGGCTCGCGCGTGGCCGGCCATGCGGGCCAACCGCCTTAGCCTGTTGCTGATCGGCTTCGCCAGTTGCGGCGCGGCGCCCGTCGGGGCCGTGCGGGACGCCGAACGCGCCCAGGCTGCCCAGACGGCCCTGGGGCGTGAGGCTGCGGAGCAGGCCCGCGCCGCAGAAGCGGAGGAGAGCCGCCTGGCCCAGCAACGCATCGCAGCCGCAGCCAGGATGCGGACTACTGAGGCCCGGACTGCCGACGCAGCCACCGAGATCGAGGCTCTGGCCGCACGCCACCGCGACGCGGAGCAGCGCCTGGCCGAACGGGCCGCAGCCTTGGCGCCGTTGCTGCCATTGATCGAGCGCCTGGCATTGTATCCCGCCGAGACGATGCTCGCCGTGCCGGCCCCGCCGCAGGACACACTGCGCGGCCTCGCGGTGCTGCGCGGCCTGGCGCAACGCCTCGAGCAGGACGCCGCCGCGCTGCGGGCCGAGCAGGCGGCGGTGCAGGAGCTCGAACAGCAGATCGCCTCCGCCCTGCCCCGGCTGCGCGCGGCGCAGACGTCGCAGGCAGCGCAGGCGGCCGAGCTCGACAGGCAAATCGATGCGGCGCGCGCTGGCCGGCTGCGTGCGGAGGACGTCGCCGCCGATGCGACCCGCCGGGCTGCGGTTGAGGCGGCACGGGCCAACACGCTGCGCAGCGCGCTTGCCGCCATGGATGCAGAGCGCGCACGGGCGGAGGCGCAGGCGCGCGAGGACGCTGCACGCGCCGAGCGGCAACGCAAGGAAGGCGCCGCCATCGATGCGCGCCGGCGTCAGGTGGCACTGGCGCGTCCAGCAGGACCCGGATTAGAGCAGCGCGGACCGCTGATGGCGCCGGTGGCCGGGCACATAGTGCGCGGCTGGGGTGACCCGACGGATGCCGGCCCTGCGCATGGCATGTCGTATCATGCCCCACCGCTGGCGCGGGTCGTGTCGCCTTGCAACGGCCGGGTCGCATTCGCTGGCCCGTTCCGTAGTTTCGGCATATTGCTGATCGTGGATTGCGGCGGCCGGTTCCATTTCGTCCTTGCAGGATTGGACCGGCTGGACGTCGTGGTCGGTGCACCCGTGCAGATCGGCGAGCCGGTCGGTGTCATGCCGGGGTGGGATCCCCAATTCATCAACCAATCCGGCGCCGCGCGGCCGGCGCTCTACATCGAATTGCGTCACGATGGCCTGCCGGTGAACCCCGCCCCCTTTCTACGGGCGCGCGGATAGCCATCTCCACAGTTATACCATTAAACTCCAGGTAAGCCATGCTGTGCTAATCTTGTGTGGCGCAAAGGAAAGTTAGGCATGAAGCTTCGTACTGGCTTGCTTGTGGGTGCTGCTTTTGCGGCGGGGATCGCAGCCGGGCCTGCGTCGGGATACCTCGACCAGGTATTCGGCCTGGACTGGCCAATCGCGCATGCCCGCGCGCAGGACAACAACCGCGCCGAGACCTATCGGCTGTTGACCCTGTTCGGCGATGTGTTTGAGCGCATCCGCGCCGAGTATGTCGAACCGGTCAACGATCGCGAGCTGATCGAGAACGCGATCAATGGCATGCTGACCGGCCTTGACCCGCATAGCAGCTATATGAACTCCAAGTCGTTCCGCGACATGCAGGTGCAGACCCGGGGCGAATTCGGTGGCTTGGGGCTTGAGGTCACCTCTGAAAACGGCATCATCCGCGTCGTGAGCCCGATCGACGACACGCCGGCTGCCCGAGCCGGGGTCAAGGCTGGCGACCTGATCACTATGCTCGACGGCCAGACGGTGCAGGGGCTGACCCTGAACGAGGCGGTCGACAAGATGCGCGGACCCGCCGGCAGCCAGATCCACCTGACCATCAAGCGTGACGGCGTGAATACCCCGATCGAGTTGGCGATGCAGCGGGAGGTGATCCGCATCCAGGTCGTCCGCTCGCACCTTGAGGGCGACATCGGCTACATCCGCCTGACCAGCTTCAACGAGCAGACCGATCCTGGCCTGCGCAAGGCCATCCAGGACTTGAAGCAGAAAGCTGGCGGCACCCTCCGTGGCATCGTGCTCGATTTGCGTAACAATCCCGGTGGATTGCTCGATCAGGCGGTGTCGGTCTCGGACGATTTCCTGGAACAGGGCGAGATCGTCTCGACCCGGTCGCGGCATCCCGAGGAGAGCCAGCGCTGGAATTCGAAATCTGGCGATATCACAGGGGGTGTCCCCCTCGTCGTGCTGATCAACGGCGGCTCGGCTTCAGCGTCTGAAATCGTTGCGGGCGCGTTGCAGGATCACCGTCGGGCCGTGGTGGTGGGCACCCGCAGCTTCGGCAAGGGATCGGTCCAGACCGTCATGCCGCTGCAGGGCAACGGCGCGATGCGGCTGACCACGGCACGCTACTACACGCCCTCCGGCCGCAGCATCCAGGGTCTCGGCATCACTCCGGATATCGAGGTTGCGGCATCCCGCACCGAGACGCCGCATTTCGGGCCGGAGCGTGAGGCTGACCTGAACAAGGCGCTGCGCAACCAGGGTGGCGCGCCGCAACCCGCGACGCCGCCGGCCCGCAGCGATCTGCCGAGCGTCGCAAAGGATGTGCCGAAGCTTCCGCCCGAGGGCTTCGCCGCCTTTGACGCGGCGAAACCCGATACTGACTTCCAATTGCAGCAGGGGCTGGTGGTCCTGCGCGCCATGGCTGTGCAGCGCCGTGCCGCCCGCTGATCACCCAGGCCCCGCTTAGCGTCCACGGACTGTTGGCGCCCCGGCCGGCAGCCTGGCGGTGGCTTGGGCGCTTTTGGCTGGGGTTGCTGTCAGTGTCCGCCGCGGGGGGCATGACGCTCTATCTCCTCGGCCCTCTACCCCGTCCCGTAGTGCGGGCTCCTGTAGCTTCGCCTGTTCTGACCGTTACTGAAGCGCCTCCGGCTTCGGACGGCCACATCACGGCACCGCAATCGGCGTTGCTAGAGGCATCGACTGCGTTTCCACCGATGCTCCTGCCGCGTGTTGCTGCGGATGGACGCTTGCCGCGCGTTGTGTATGCCCGCCCGGCGCCCCCACCCGGCATACGCTCTCGCATCGCGTTGGTCGTAGCGGGGTTTGGCCTCTCCACCGCCGACAGCCGGACCGCAATCCACGCCCTGCCTGGCGCTGTTACACTTGCATTCTCGGCCTACACGCCAAATCCCGAGGTGCTTACGGCAGAGGCCCGCAACCGTGGGCATGAACTGTTGGCATCCCTGCCCATGGAGGCGGATGGCTATCCCTGGAACGATGCGGGACCACGCTCGTTGCTGACCGGAGTGCCGCCTGCAGCAAACCGCGAGAACCTCGAATGGGCGATGAGCCGCGTTCAAGGCTATGTCGGCATGACCAGCGCGTCCGATGGATTGCGCGGGGAGCGGTTTTCGGGACAGACCAGCAGCTTTGACTTGGTACTCGATGAGATTGCCCGGCGCGGCCTGCTCTATGTCGACGCACGCCCCGGTGCCCAACCGCCGCGCATCGCGGGACGCTCCGTCGATCTCGTGGTCGATGATCCCGCCACCCGTGCCGAGATCGAGGCCAAGCTCCTGGCGCTCGAACGTACAGCGCGGGAGCATGGGTCTGCCCTTGGCCTTGCCGGTCCATTACGGCCCGTAATGGTCGAACGCATTGTGACATGGGCCGAGACCGTCGAGGCACGCGGTTTCGAGCTTGTCCCAGTCAGCGCCCTGAGTACGGACACCAAGAAATGAGCGACTTGCCCTATCGTCCCAATGTCGGAGCAGCGCTGTTCAACTCCGCAGGGGAGATCTTCGTCGCCCGGCGTACCAGGCTGCCGAACGCCGAGGGCGCACCTGGCGGCTGGCAGTTGCCACAGGGCGGCATCAACCCCGACGAGGCCCCCCGTGCGGCGGTATTGCGCGAGCTGGAGGAAGAGATCGGCAACGGCGACGCCACCATCATCGGTGAGCACCCGGACTGGCTGACCTACGATCTACCGGCAGACCTACTCGGCAAGGCGCTTGGCGGCCGTTACCGCGGACAGCGGCAGCGTTGGTTCGCGTTGCGTTTCAATGGTCGGGACAGCGACATCCGCCTCGACCTCGACCCGCATCCGGAGTTCGACGCATGGCGCTGGGCGCCACTTGCCGAACTTCCCAGCATGGCTGTCGAGTTCAAGCGGCCGATCTACGACATACTGGCTGCTTCATTCCGGCCGTTTGCTGTTCCCGGCTGAACCATCCAGCCTCGCGCCATCGAGCGCCGCCTCTCTTGCCTGGTTGGCTCGCATGTCAGCGTCGCGCTCAGCTTTGCTGCGGCCATGACGCGCCCTCGCCGCCGTGGCATCCTGGTTGGCGGCATTGCGAGCCAACCGCTTTCTCACCTGTCGCAAGTTGACGATCTCGGCCATGCCGGCAAGGTGGCATAGATAGCAAACGAGGACGAGATGAAACGCAAGATCGAGTTGACGGCCGTTGGGGAGCATGCGCCAACAGCTTGTTGTATAGGGCCGAACTCAGCGCTGCTGACGCCGGCCTGGTTCGCACGGCTGGTCTGACCCAGTCGTGGTGACGCTCTTCATTTTGATTGTCGTCGTGTTGCTGGTCAGCGCCGGGCAGTTCTCAGTGTTCGACTTCGACTTTTCGGCATTTCCTGGAGGAACCGCCGGCGTGCTAGTGGTGGTCGTGGTCGCCCTGTTGCTGACCCGCCGAGTCTAGCCGAGCACCCGTCCGGCTACTGCATCCAGCCGGGCCATCAACGCCGGGTCACGTTGGTCTGGCGCGGTCACGATCGCATATTGCAGCGCGCGATCGCAGTCGGCCGGACACCGACCACGCGGAGCGCCGAGCTTGGGCACAATAGCGCTCACCAGCCGACGGGCAGCATCGGCGTTCGCCTGCATGACCTGGATTACGGTCTCGACCGTTACCGCAGCATGCCCATCATGCCAGCAATCGAAATCCGTCACCATGGCCACGGTGGCATAACAAAGTTCCGCCTCCCGTGCCAGCTTGGCCTCCGGCATGTTGGTCATGCCGATCACGCTGCAGCCCCAACTCCGATACAGCTCGCTCTCGGCACGGGTGGAGAACTGCGGCCCCTCCATGACCAGATAGGTGCCGCCGCGCGTTACCGGCAGGCCACTGGCGCGAGCCGCTGCCTCAACCGCGTCGCCGATGCGCGGGCAGACCGGGTCGGCCACCGACACATGTGCCACGCAGCCCTCCCCGAAGAAGCTCTTTTCCCGTGCAAAGCTTCGGTCGATGAATTGGTCGACGATGACGAAGTGCCCCGGCGGCAGTTCCTCTTTCAGACTGCCCACCGCCGAGAGCGACAGCACGTCCGTGACCCCGGACCGCTTTAGCGCGTCGATATTCGCCCGGTAGTTCAGGTGTGTGGGTGATAGCCGATGACCGCGCCCATGCCGCGGCAGGAACACGCAACGCACGCTGTCCAACTCGCCGAACAGCAGTTCGTCCGACGCCTCGCCCCAGGGAGTCTCGACCCGGCGCCATTCCTTACGCTCCAGCCCAGCGATGTCATACACGCCCGAGCCGCCGATGATGCCGATCACCGGCGTGATTACATCCGTCATGCTTTCCCCCAAATAGAAACGCCGCGCGGGGCTACCGCGCGGCGCTCAGAACGTCCAGGTAGACTGGCGTCTAATGAACGTCTTTCCAGACTTTCTTCTTCACTGCGTAGGTCAAACCGGTCATCAATGTCAGGAACAGCACGACTTTGACGCCCATCCGCTTGCGAGCTTCCAGGTCAGGGTTCGACGTCCAAGTCAAAAATTGCACGACATCTCGCGACATCTGCTCGACGCTGGCCGGAGTGCCATCGGCGTAGGTGACGGCACCTTCATGCAACGGTGGCGGCATAGCGAGCTGACCGCCGGGGAAGTACATATTATAATACTGCCCCTCCCCGACCTTCACGCCCGCCGGTGCGTCGCGGTAGCCGTTCAGCAAGGCATAGACGTAGTCTGAACCCTCCTCACGCGCCTTGACGATCAACGACTGATCCGGTGGCAGCGCACCACCGTTTGCCGCCCGAGCCGCCTTGTCATTGGCGAACGGCGAGCGGAAATGGTCGGACGGCAACGCTGGCCGCTCGACCGATTGCCCGGAGTCGTCGGTTCCGCCTGGAACCGTCGCACTAGCTGCCACCGCCTTGACCTGCTCCTCGTTCAAGCCGATCGCCGTCAAGTTACGGTAGTACATCTCCTTCATGGAGTGGCAGTTGGAGCAGACCTCTTTGTAAACCTGGAAACCCCGCTGCTGGGAGGCACGGTCGAACGTCCCGAACGGGCCGTTGAAGCTCCATGGCTCCTTCGGCGCCCGGACAGCCTCGTGCCCCTGCGCGAACGCCGTAGGGGCCAGAACCGGGCTCGCTAGCAGGAGCCCGGCAAGAACGAAGGCGACGCGCATTACGGCTTCTCCATCGGCTTCGCCGTGGCACCCTGGGGCAACGGACCTCCACCGCCGCTGGACGGCGGACGCCGCACTACCGGGCGAGAGATGCTCTCGGGCAGCGGCAGCGGCTTCTCAAGCTTGCCTAGGATCGGCAGCAGCACCAGGAAGTGCAGGAACCAGTACGCCGTAGCAACGCGGCCAAGCACGACGTAGATGCCCTCTGGCGGCTTCCCACCGACGTAGCCAAGCACCAGGAAGCTTACAACCATGACCAGGATGAGCTGCTTGTAGATCGGACGGAACCGAGAGCTGCGCACCGGAGAGGTGTCGAGCCACGGCAGCACGAACAGCACCGCAATCGAGCTGAACATCAGAATGACGCCGCCGAGCTTGTTCGGCACCGAGCGCAGGATGGCGTAATACGGCAGGAAGTACCATTCCGGGACGATATGCGCCGGGGTCACCAGCGGGTTGGCAGGAATATAGTTATCCGGATGGTTCAGGAAGTTAGGCGCGAAGAACACGAGCCCAGCAAACACCAGCAGATAGACGCAGACGCCGATGCTGTCCTTCGCCGTGTAATACGGGTGGAACGGCAGGGTGTCCTGCGGGGTCTTGACGTCGATGCCCAGCGGATTGTTCGAGCCAGTAATATGCAGCGCCACGATGTGTAGGAACACGACGCCGGTGATCATGAACGGCATCAAATAGTGCAGGCTGTAGAACCGGTTCAGGGTCGGGTTATCGACGCTGAAGCCGCCCCAAAGCCACGTTACGATGCCCTCGCCGACGATCGGGATGGCGGAGAACAGGTTGGTGATGACGGTGGCGCCCCAGTAGGACATCTGGCCCCACGGCAGCACATAACCCATGAATGCCGTCGCCATCATAAGCAGCAGGATGACGACGCCGAGCATGAACAGCAGCTCGCGCGGTGCCTTGTATGAGCCGTAGTACAACGCGCGGAAAATATGGATATACACGACGATGAAGAACATCGACGCGCCGTTGGCGTGAATGTAGCGCAGCAGCCAGCCATAGTTCACGTCACGCATGATGCGCTCGACGCTGTCGAAGGCGAGGCTGGTGTGCGCGGTGTAGTTCATGGCGAGGAAGATGCCGGTGGCGATCATGATCGCCAGCGACATAATCGCCAATGCGCCGAAATTCCAAAAGTAGTTGAAGTTCTTCGGTGTCGGGAAGGAGCCGTATTCCTTCTGCATCATCGTGAAGAGCGGAAGGCGGGTGTCGATCCAGTTGATAACCGGGTTTTCGAATTCGGACTTATGCAGGCCGGCCATGTGCTTGTTCTCCTTAGCCTACTTTAATCTTGGTATCGCCGATGAAGGCGTAAGGCGGCAGGTTAAGATTTGATGGCGCCGGGCCGTGCCGAACACGTCCGGACGTATCATACTGACTGCCGTGGCACGGACAGAACCATCCGCCGAAGTCCCCACGGGGGTCGGAAACCTTGTTGCCCAGCGGCACGCAGCCGAGGTGGGTGCAGATGCCGATGACGACGAGCCACTTCTCCTTGCCGGCCTTCACACGGTCGGCATCGGACTGCGGATCGATAAGCTGGTTGAGCGCAACGTTCTCTGCGGCTTTTATCTCATCAGCAGTGCGGTTGCGCACAAAGACTGGCTTGCCGCGCCAGACGACCGTCACGGCCTGTCCCTCTTGGACGGGCGCCAGGTCGACCTCGATGCTCGACAGCGCCAAGACATCCTTGGCCGGGCTCATGCTATCGACGAACGGCCACACGATCGCGCCCACGCCAATGACGACCGCGCTGCCGGTCAGCAGCTTCAGAAAATCCCGTTTGGTCGGGTCGGCAGCTCCGACGGTGGTTATGGCGCCTCGAACGGTTGCGCTGGCGGTATCGGCCATAGGATCCCTCTGTCTCATCACGCCGCGATGGCGCAAACCCACGCTCGCACGGCTTCGGTGTCGTCATAAAGGGGCCAAATGCCCCCTGCAACACGCGACCGCGCACGCCTACTTCTTACTCTCGACAAATTGGAAGGCCTCGATATGCCGCAAGGGCAAACCCTCAACATAGAGTCGGGCGGGCATTCGGCGCACGCAGCCCTGAAGCCAACGGCCCAGGCCTGGTTCGAGGGGCTGCGCGACCAGATGGTCACCGCGTTCGAGGCGATCGAACTCGCGCAGGAGGGGCCGCTCTCGGACCAGCTGCCCGGCCGGTTCGTGCAGCAGCCATGGTCCCGCCCCACGGTCGACGGCGCACCCGGCGGAGGCGGCGTCATCAGCGTCATGCGTGGCCGCGTGTTCGAGAAGGTTGGGGTCAACGTTTCGACCGTCTGGGGAGAGTTCAGCCCCGAGTTCCGCCGCCAAATTCCTGGCGCCGAGGAGGACCCGCGCTTTTGGGCGTCCGGCATCAGTGTCGTGGCCCATCCGCAGAGCCCGCGCGTGCCGGCCGCCCACATGAACACGCGCATGCTGGTCACGACGCGCGGCTGGTTCGGCGGCGGCGGGGACCTGACGCCCATGCGGCTCGACACGGCCGAGGCGCTGGCCGACGCCGCGACGTTCCATGCCGGCTTCCAATCCGCCTGCGACGCCCACGACCCGACGTATTATCCAAAGTTCAAGGCGTGGTGCGACGAATACTTCTTCCTGCCGCACCGCAACGAGCCGCGGGGCGCCGGGGGCATCTTCTACGATCACCTGTTCAGCGGCGACACCGCGGCCGATCTTGCCTTTACCCAGGATATAGGCCGCGCATTCCTGGCGTCCTACGGCGCCATCGTGCGCCGCCGGATGGGCGAGTCCTGGACGCCCGAGGAGCGCGACCATCAGTTGCTGCGGCGTGGCCGCTATGTCGAGTTCAATCTACTGCACGACCGTGGCACGCTATTCGGCCTAAAAACAGGCGGCAATGTCGAGGCGATCCTGATGAGCCTGCCGCCTGAGGTGCGCTGGTCGTAAACCTATGCTTGCAGCCGGTCGCGCGATTATGCCTACATCGCACTTCGTTTCTATGGAGAGCATGATGTCGAGATCCCTGCGGCTGATCGCAGTACTGCTTGGCCTGGTGGCCGTGCCCGCCTTTGCGCAGACCCCCGGTCCTGCGACCCCGACCAAGCCGGGCATTGCACCCCCATCCACGGCCATCCCGCCCCGCGTCGCACCTCCCGCTCCAGCCGTCTCACCCCCGTCGACGCCCTCCACCTCTGTTCCACCCCGCACCGCGCCGCCGGCTGCGGCCGTCGCACCGCCGGTCGCCGCCACCCCGGCCGCCGCCGGCAAGCGCATCGACCTCAACAGCGCGACCGCAGCCCAGCTCGATGCCCTGCCCGGCATAGGCCCGGTCCGCAGCAAGGCCATCGTCGCCGGCCGCCCCTATACCGACATGAGCGACCTCGTGACCAAGAAGGTCCTGACGCAGGGCGTGTTCGACGGCGTCAAGGACCGGATCGCGCTGGCCAACATCAACACCTCTAGCGCCAGCGAGATGGAAAAGACCCTGAAGGGTATCGGCGAGGTCCGCTCGAAAGCGATCGTAGCCGGCCGCCCCTATGCTACCCCGCAGGACCTGGTTACCAAGGGCGTGCTGACCCAGGGCGTCTATAATGGGATGAAGGACTTGGTCACCTACTAGGCCGCGAGCGCCTGCGTCCGCACCAGGCGGGCATACAGCCCGTCCAGCGCCAGCAGCTCGGCATGGGAGCCCTGCTCCATCACGACGCCGTCGGCCACGGCAACCACCAAGTCGGCGTCGCGCACCGTGGACAGGCGGTGCGCGACCACGATCGTCGTCCGCCCGGCGCGCAGGCGAGCCAGCGCGTCCTGCACCGCAGCCTCGCTCTCTGCGTCCAATGCGCTGGTGGCCTCGTCCAGCAGCAGGATGCGCGGGTTGCGCAGCAGGGCGCGCGCCAGGGTGATGCGCTGGCGCTGGCCGCCGGACAGCCGGGCGCCGCCAAAACCGACGCGAGTGGCAAATCCGTCCGGCAAATCGTCCACGAAATCCGCAGCGGCGGCATATGCAGCGGCCTCGACCTCCGTCTCGGTCGCGAAGGGCCGCCCCATGCGGATGTTGGCCGCCACCGTGTCGTCGAACAGCAGCGTGTCCTGGCCGACATAGGCGATCGCATCCCGCAGGCTCGCCAGCGTCACGTCCCGCACATCTACGCCGTCGATGGTGATGCTGCCCGAGAGCACGTCCTGCAGCCGTGGAATGAGCGCCAGCGCCGTGCTTTTCCCGGCGCCGGAGGGGCCGACCAGCGCGATGGTCAGGCCGGGCGCCGCCTCGAACGACAAGCCGCGCAGTCCCATGCGGCCGTCGGGGTAGGCGAAAATCACGTCATCGAACCGCACGCGGCCGCGGCCAGGCGGCAGCGCCGGCGCACCAGTCCGCTCGACGATGCCCGGCGGCTCGTCGATCACATGGAACACGCGCACCAGGCCCGCGAGGCCCTCCTGCAACGCCGCGTTCATCGAACCCAACGCCCGCAGCGGCTGCGACGCTATCAATAGTGCAGCGACGAACCCGGTGAAATTGCCTACGCCGCCGCCGCCCTGCGCCGCACGCCAGCCGGCAAAGCCGATCACGGCGGCGACCGCGGTGCCGCCCAGCACCTCCAGCAGTGGATCGAGCCGGGCGCGGCTGCGGGTCATGCGCAGCAAAGCGCGATACAGGTCGTTGAAGGCGTTCGAGGCCCGCGCCGCCTCGAAAGCCTCGAGCCGGTAGGCACGCACGGTGCGGGCCTGGGCAAAGCTCTCATGCAGCAGCGCCGCCGTCTCCCCCATGCGCTCCTGCATGCCGCCCGACGCGCGCCGAATGCGCTTACCGAGCCGCTGGATTGGCAGGGCCGCGAGCGGATACAGCGCGGCGGCGATGGCGCTCAGCACCCAGTCCAGCCAAAGCATGGAGGCGACCAGGCCAATCACCGTCACCGTGTCCTTCAAGCCATTGATCGCGCGGGTCAAAGCCTCCCGGATGATGGCAGCGTCGGTGGTGAAGCGGGCGGCGAGCTGGGCCGGGGCCTCGCGCTCGATCTGCGCCAGGTCGGCATAGGCCAGATGGGTGAACATGCGGACCTGCAGCTCGCGGATCATCGTCAGCACCGTCTTCTGCACGAGCACGTTCTGGCCGTATTGCACGGCGGCCTTCGCGGCCGTCACGATCACGACGAACACTGGAATCTGGTACAGGATCCGCTGGTCCCGCCCGGTGAACATTGAAAATGCGCGGTCGATCACGACGGGATACAGCGCGGTCAGCCCAGCCATGGCGATCGTCAGCACCAGGATCAGCACCAACGGGCCGCGGTGGTGGCACCCGTGCTCCCGCCACAGCCGGCCTAAAAGCGCCCGGGTGCTTTCCGGCTTCGTGGGGGCGAGCGAAATTGCGTCCATGGCAGCCCGTGTATCAGCCAGCCACCCGCCTCGCCAGTTCGGCCCGACAGGCGGCGGCGTTGGCGCGGCAGCCGCCGTCCATCCACCATTCCCGGATTCTTCGCAGCAGCTCTCCCACCGCCGGGCCGGACGGCACGCCGAGCGCCAGAGTGTCACGACCCTCCAGCGGGAAAACCGGGCGAGGCAGCGCCGCCAGCCGGGCCCGGATGGACTCCCACTCTGGCACAGCGTCGCCGGCCAGCCAGGCACGCCCCAGCAGCGCACCCGCGGGCGCATCGGCCAGCAGGCGGCGCAGCGCGTCGTCGTCCATGTCCGGCGCGGGCGGCGGCCCAGCCAAGGCCACCAAACGGTCGCGTTCGGCAACCGACATCCGAAGCTGCGTTGCAAGGTCGTGGCCAGCGCCGGGCGTTAGCGCCGCCAGCCGCAGCAGCGGGTCGGCCGGCGCATGGGCCCGCACGAGCCGATCCAGGCGCGCCGGGTCCAAAAGCCCCGGCAGCACCGCAGGCAAGACGCCAAGCTCGGCCATCAGGCCCACGGCCCCACGTGGGTCGGATGTGGCCAAGATGCGCTTCAGCTCGCTCCATACCCGCTCGGGAGAAAGTCGCGTCAGGCCCGGCACCCCCTCGCGCAGCGCCTCGAGCGCCGCCGGGTCGGGATCGCCATGGCCGTAGCGGGCGTGGAACCGGAAGAAGCGCAAAATACGCAGATAGTCCTCGGCGATCCTTGCCGCAGGCTCGCCGACGAAGCGGACCCGGCCTCCGTGCAGGTCGGCCACTCCGTCGAAATAGTCGAACACCGTGCCGTCGGGCAGCATCGACATCGCGTTCATCGTGAAATCTCGCCGCGCCGCATCCTCCTGCCAGTCGGCGGTCCAGGCGACCTGCGCATGACGGCCGTCGGTGGACTGGTCCCGGCGGAGCGTCGTGACCTCAAAACCCCGGCCGCCGCTCACTGCGGTGATCGTCCCATGGTCGAGGCCGGTCGGCACGGCGCGCAGTCCGGCGGCCTGCAGTGCCTGCGTGACCACGTCCGGCGGGCTCGGCGTCGCGAGGTCCACGTCCGCGACATCCCGGCCGGCGATGGCGTCCCGCACGCAACCGCCGACCAGGCGAGCACCGGGCAGCACGGCGAGTATAGCCTGCAACGCCGGATCGGACAGGAACGCCGGCGGTGCGATGCGCAGCGCCGGTGAAGCGGTCATCCAGCGTGGCCCGGCACGATATGTCCGTCCCGAAGCTCGGCGGGAACATAACGCGAGCCGGCCGGCAGCCGCTCATGCACGCCAAACCAGGCGAGCCCGCCGCCGAACAACAGCAATCCCACGAGGATGGCTGTGAGCACCTGCGGCGACGGGCCGACCTGCCCACGCGCGGCGGTCACCCGCCAAAGAATATAAGCACCGAGCGGAGCGAAAAATAGCGCCAGCTCCGCCGCGCGGATCATTGCGCCGCCACGGCGGCTCCGTGTCCGCCATGCATCTCCTGAGCGCGCAGGCGATGGGCCAGGTTGACCAGAATGGCGGCAGTAGCGCCCCAGATATAATGGTCGCGATGCGGCCAGACCCAGAACTCGCGTGTCCGGCCGCGGAAGTGCGCACGCCGACGCTCGGGAGCGTTCGGGTCCAGCAGGATGGTGAGCGGCAGGGTGAAAATCGCTTCGACCTCCGCCTCCGAAGGCGTCAGTTCTAGGCCATCCGGCAACAAGGCCAGCACCGGGGCGATCAAGAACCCGGTGCCGGTGACGTAGTCTGGCAACCGTCCGGCTAGCTCAACCTGGCTGGGCTGCAGACCGATCTCCTCATGTGCCTCGCGCAGTGCAGCGGCCTCGACGGAGACGTCGCCGCATTCGACCCGTCCGCCAGGGAAAGCGACCTGGCCAGCGTGGGACTTCAAACGCGCCGAGCGCTTGGTGAGCAAGACACCGGGCCGTTCGCCATGCACGATGGGCACGAGGACAGCCGCTGGAACCAAGGAGCCGCGATTGAGATCAATTGCGTCATCGGAAGTGGCGAGGGCGGCGATGGCGTCCGGGAAGACATGGGCCAGGCGTTCGCGCAGCGCGGTCAGGTCCAATCCGTCATGCCCCGCGGCTATCGTGGTCGGCGCAGTTCGGCAGGTCGCCCAGGGAGAAGAACTTGCCCTGGCTCCAAACGCCCAGCACGCGGCGGCCCGCAATCAAGCCAGGCACGGCGAGAGCCACCAGCTCGTAATAAACTGCCCGGCCGATCCGCGCCTCAAGCGCCACGCCCTCGGACGTGCGGATCGTGATATACGGCGTCGGCTCGTTGGTCAGGCAATCGTGTTTCACACGGATTGGGTGCTCAGGACCGGCCGCCACGACCTGATCGACGTTGGTGCGGAAGGAAAGGATCTGGTCCCGGCCATTACCCGCCCAATCCATCTCGACCGCGAGCCATGGCGCGTCCTCGACCTCGATGCGGCCACGCTCGACCGGGGTCTCAAGCCAATAGTCGCCGTTTGCCGTGCGCTTCAATACGCTGCTGAACAGGCAGACCAGTTCCTTCCGCCCTATCGGGCTGCCCCGATAAAGCCAGGTCCCGTCCCGTTTGATCAGGAATGGCAAGTCTCCGCATTCGACGCGCGGTGGTCGCACCCGCTTCGGAATGGCCTCAGCCGGACAGGACAAAACCTGTGGCGAGTTGTTTTCATGTCTAGCAGTGTGCCGCTCGGGCATGGCATCGTTCACGTCTGCGTCTCCGGGCAACGCCGTGCTTCCGTCCCCGCACACGATATAGGTAGCCTCCCCCCGTTGATGAAACCCCTGGCGTGGGCAGATCATAGAGATCACGTAGCATCCATTCCTTGAAGGACCCGCCGTTGCCGATAAGCGACACAGATGGCTTGGTTGCGGACGTCGAGGCGCTTGGCGCTCGGGCGTCGGCGGCGCGGGCAGAGATCGGCCGGATCATCTTCGGCCAGGAGTCCGTAATAGAGGAGGTGCTCGTCACCCTGCTGTCCGGTGGCCATGCGTTGCTGGTCGGCGTGCCCGGCCTTGGCAAGACGCTGCTGGTCGAGACGCTGGGCACCGTGCTCGGCCTTATGCCCAAGCGGGTGCAGTTCACCCCGGACCTGATGCCGGCCGACATCACCGGCAGCGAGGTGCTGGACGACGACGGCCAGGGCCGCCGCAGCTTCCGCTTCGTGCCGGGTCCGGTCTTTTGCCAACTGCTGATGGCGGACGAGATCAACCGCGCCAGCCCGCGCACCCAGTCCGCGCTGCTGCAGGCCATGCAGGAGGGCCGGGTCGCGGTCGGTGGCGTCGACCATCCGTTGCCCCGGCCGTTCCACGTCCTTGCGACGCAAAATCCGATCGAGCAGGAGGGCACCTATCCGCTGCCTGAGGCGCAACTGGACCGGTTCTTGCTGCAGGTCGACGTGGGCTACCCCGACCTCGCGGCCGAGCGCACCATGCTGCTGGCCACCACAGGGGCGGAGATGGCGCGTGCTCGCCCGGTGCTGACCGGCGAGGAACTGATGGCCGCGCAGCGGTTGATCCGCCGGGTGCCGGTGGGCGAGGGCGTCGTCGATGCCATCCTGAGCCTCGTGCGTGGTGGCAGGCCGGAAACGACCGGCATTGAGGCCGTGCGCCGCCATGTCGCCTGGGGCCCGGGCCCGCGCGCTGCGCAGTCGTTGATGCTGGCCTGTCGCGCCCGGGCCGTGCTGGACGGGCGGCTGTCCCCCAGCCTCGACGATGTCGCGGCGCTGGCCCAGCCGGTGCTGCGGCATCGCATGGCGCTGAATTTCTCTGCCCGTGCCGAGGGGGTCGGCCTACCCGACGTGATCGACGGCCTGGTCGGCCAAGCCGTATGACGGCATGAGGCCGGCCCCGCTGCCAGGCCACAACGCGCGCCGGGCCGAGGCGCTCGGGGTGCGTCTGCCGCCATTGCTGGTCGCGGCCCAACGTGTGGCGGCGACGGTAGCCCAGGGCGTCCACGGCCGGCGTCGCGTGGGCCAGGGCGACAGTTTCTGGCAATATCGCCCACATTTGCCCGGCGATGGTCAGGCCCGCATCGACTGGCGCGCCAGCGGCAAATCCGACCGCGCTTTCGTCCGCGAGACGGAGTGGGAAGCGGCGCAGTCTGTATTCTTGTGGCGTGACGCCTCGGCCAGCATGGCATGGCGCTCCGGCGCAGCGGTGCCCGAGAAGCGCGAACGGGCCGAGCTGCTGCTTCTGGCGCTGGCTGCCCTGCTGCTGCGCGGCGGCGAGCGCGTTCGGCTGCTCGGCGGCCCGGCCCGCGTGCGCGGCGGCCGCACGGCGCTCGACGGCTTGGCCGATGCGCTGACGGAGCTGCCCGCCGATGACGGCATCCCGGCTGCGGCGCCCCTGCCACGCTACTCGTCGGTCGTGCTGATCGGCGACTTCCTGGCGCCGTTGGACGACATCCGCGCCGTCGTCGCCGGCCTCGCTGCCCTTCCCGTGTCCGGACACCTGCTCCAAGTCCTCGACCCTGCCGAGGCGCTGCTGCCCTATACCGGACGTGTCCGCTTCCGCGGCATGGAGCAGGAGATCGACGCCGTAGTCCCCCGCGTTGAGGGCATCCGCGCCGGCTATGCCGAGGCGTTGGCGGTGCAGCAGCGCGGCCTGGCCGCGCTGTGCTCCACCGCCGGCTGGAGCTTCGGAGTGCATCGCACCGACCATCCGCCCGAGGCGGCGCTGCTGGGCCTGTTCAATGCAATGAGTCCCGCTTGATCTTCGTTGCACCCTGGCTCCTGCTGGCGCTGGTTGCATTGCCGCTGTTGTGGTGGCTGCTGCGCGTCACCCCGCCGACGCCGCGCACGCAGAGCTTCCCGGCCATTCGCCTGCTGGCGGGCCTGCGGGCCGATGAGCACACCGCATCCCGCACGCCATGGTGGCTGCTCGCACTGCGGCTGCTGGCGGCGGGGTTGGTGATCGTGGGCCTAGCTGGACCAGTGCTGGACGCGGCGGGCGGGCTGCCGGGCAGCGGGCCGCTGCTGCTCGTGGTCGACGACGGCTGGGCGGCGGCAGCGGATTGGGCGTCGCGGATGCAGGCGGCCGGGTCCGTGCTGGACCGCGCCGAGCGAGCAGGACGCACGGCGGCGCTGCTGACCACGGCCCGGACCGAGGCCGACCAGCCACCGCGCCTTTCGCCCGCCATGGCGGTGCCCGACCTTCGCACGCGGTTGGCCGCCCTGCGCCCAAAGCCCTGGCCACCCGATCGTGCGGCGGCCACCGCGGCGCTTAAGGGCGCAGCGTCCGGGGCGGCTGTCTATATAGCCGATGGCGTTGCGGCTGGCGGAGACGAAGCATTCGGGCAGGCGCTCGCTGCCCTCGGGGCTGTCACCGAGATCCAGCCCGATCCCTTGCCGATCCGCCTAGCCCGGCCGCCGCGCGCCGAGGCGGGACATCTGGTTGCCCGCGTTTCCGCTATGCCGCAGCCGGCGGAGCGGTCGATTGCCATCATGGCGCAAACCGGCGACGACCGCACCCTGGCGCGCGTGGACGCTACGATCCTCGGCGGTGCTGCCTCCACCGAAGTCCCGATTCCGCTGCCGCCGGAACTGCGTAACCAGCTCGCGCGCCTGATGCTGGACGGTTCGGCAGGTGCCGGGTCGGTCGTATTGCTCGACGAGCGCTGGCGGCGGCGGCCTGTGGGTCTGCTCGCGGTCGAGGAGGGCGCCGATACGCCGCTAATTGGTCCGTTGTTCTATGTGCGCCGCGCCCTGGCCCTTACCTCCGAGCTTCGCGAGGGCAATCTTGCAGCCCTGCTGTCGCGCGAGCTCTCGGTTTTGGTGCTGGCCGACCTTCCCCTTGAGGGCGAGGATGCAGCGGCGCTCGGGCGTTGGGTGGAGGGCGGCGGCCTGCTGGTCCGCTTTGCCGGGCCGCGCATGGCGGAGGCGAGCGGCGATCCATCCTGGCGCGACCCGTTGCTGCCGGTTCGCCTACTGGCCGGTGACCGGCAGTTGGGTGGCGCGCTCTCCTGGAGCCAGCCCGCGGCGCTTGCACGGTTCCCGGCCACCTCGCCGTTCACCGGATTGGACATCCCCGAGGAGGTCCTAGTCTCGCGCCAAGTGCTGGCCGAGCCCTCTGCGCAGTTGGCTGAGCGGAGCTGGGCGCTGCTGGCGGACGGCACTCCGCTCGTCACGGCAGTACAGCGCGGGGCCGGCCGAATCGTGCTGTTCCATGTGACGGCCAACGCCGACTGGTCGAACCTGCCGCTGTCCGGCCTGTTCGTCGACATGCTGCACCGGCTGGTGGACCTCTCGGCTGGCGTGGCTGGGGCAGCCGAGGACGCCGTCCTCGCTCCCGCGGAGGTGCTGGACGGCTTTGGCGTACTCGGACGGCCGTCCCCGGCCGCCACCGGGCTGACAGCGGCCGATCTGGCCAATCCCACGGTGTCCCCGCGCCATCCGCCCGGCACCTATGGGCCGGAAAGCGGACGGCGGGCGTTGAGCCTTGGCGCAGCGGTTCCGGAACTTGCCGCGGCCGCCCCGGTGCCCGGCGCCGAACACGCGCAGCTGTCGGGAATGGCGCGTGAGCGGGCACTAGGTCCGGGGTTGCTTGCGGTCGCAATTAGCCTGTTGGCGCTCGATTTGTTGCTTTCGCTCTGGCTGCGCGGCCTGCTGCGGTCGCGGGCGGCGACTGCGGCCTTGCTGCTGTTCGCCGCCCTGCCAGCTTGGGCACAGGACCTGCCGGCCAATGCGACCCGCCTCGCCTATGTCGTGACCGGCGACGGCCAGGTGGACGGCGTGTCGCGCTCAGGCCTCACGGGCCTGTCGGCCTATGTGAACCGGCGGACGGCCGCCAGCCTCGCTGACCCCTCCCCGGTCACGCCTGGGCAGGACGACCTGTCATTCTACCCATTGCTGTATTGGCCCATCGTCGCCAACGCCGCCCTCAACCCGGCCGCCATCGTCGCGCTGAACGACTACACCAGCCATGGCGGCATCATCCTGATCGACACGCGCGGCAGCGGCAGCGGCGAGGGCTTCGCGCCCGGCAGCGACGCAGCGCTCCGCTGTGTCGCGCAGGGCCTGGCGGTGCCGCCGCTCACGCCGCTATCGGGGGACCATGTGCTGGCGCGCTCCTTCTATCTATTGCAGGAGTTTCCCGGACGCTTCGCGGGCGACACCGTCTGGGTGCAGCGCGACCAGGACCGCAGCAACGACAGCGTCAGCCCCATCATCATCGGTGGCAATGACTGGGCCGCAGCCTGGGCGGTCGATGGGTCGGGCCGCAACCCGTATGCCACCATCCCCGGGGGCACCCGGCAGCGCACCCTGGCCTACCGCTTCGGGGTCAATCTCGTGATGTATGCGCTGACTGGGAACTACAAAGGCGACCAGGTCCACGTGCCGGCCATCCTGGAGCGCCTCGGTCAATGAGACTTGAGCAAGCCTACGCCGCGCTCCGCTTCGATCCGGCGCTGCCCTGGGCGGCCTTTGCGGCGCTTGCGGCACTGTGTGCGCTCGCGTTGCTGCCGGCCATCCTGCGCCGGGCGCGCGGGGCTGCTTGGCGGGCGCTGGCGTTTGGAGTGCTGCTGCTATGGCTGGCTGGCCCCCGCCTGGTGCGGGAGACGCGCGACACCTTGCCCGACATCGGCCTGATGGTCGTTGACGAGACGGCCTCGATGCAGGTGGGCGACCGCGCTGCGCTACGGGATACCGCGCGCACGGCGCTGGCCGGTCAGGCCGCACGCATGACCGACCTCGAACTGCGCACCGTGGTGGTGCCCGAGGGCGGGCACGACGGCACCCAGCTTTTCGCGGCGGTCAACCGCGCCCTGGCCGACATCCCGCAGTCGCGGCTTGCCGGCATCGTGGCGCTCACCGACGGGCAGGTCCACGACGTCCCATCCGAACCGCTTCCGGCGGCGCTGCACGTGTTGATCCCGGCGCGCGGCGAGGAAACCGACCGGCGGCTGCGCATCGTGGAGGCGCCATCGTTCGGCCTGGTCGGGCGCAGCGTGACGATCCGGGTCGCAGTCGACGACCTGGGAGTGGCCCATCCCGCAGGCACCGCGCGGCTGACTCTGCGGCAGGACGGCGAGCCCGCGCAGGTCAGCACCGTGCCGATCGGGCAGGAAATCCCCATCGAGCTTCCGATCACCCGCGCCGGACCAATGGTCGTCGAGCTGCAGGCGGAGCCGTTGGCGGGCGAAGTCTCGGGCCTGAACAACCGGGCGGTCATCGAGATCAACGGCGTGCGCGACCGGTTGCGCGTGCTGCTGGTTTCCGGCGAGCCGCACGCCGGGGAACGCACCTGGCGCCGCCTGTTGAAGGCCGACCCGGCGGTCGACCTCGTCCATTTCACCATCCTGCGCCCGCCCGAGCGCGATGACATGACGCCGCTCAACGAGCTTGCGCTCATCGCCTTCCCGGTACGGGAACTGTTCCAGGTCAAAATCAGGGACTTCGACCTGATCATACTCGACCGGTTTCAAAACCGTGGCATTCTGCCGCCGCTCTATCTGCGCAACATCGCCGACTATGTGCGTGGCGGCGGCGGCCTGCTGCTGAGCGCCGGGCCGGAGTTCGCCGGCGGCACCAGCCTGTCTGCGACCGCCCTGGGCAGCGTGCTGCCGGCCCGGCCCAGCCTGAGCGGCACGGGCTTGGTCGAGGGCGAGTTCCGTCCGCAGGTCACGCCACTCGGCAGCCGCCATCCGGTGACCGAAGACCTCCCGGGCTGGCGTGCGCCCGGGGTCGAGCCTGCCTGGGGATCGTGGTATCGCCGGGTGGAGGTGACATCGCAGGCTGGCCAGGTGCTGATGAACGCTCCGGATGGTGCCCCCTTGCTTTTGGTCGACCGCGTAGAGCAGGGCCGCACGGCGCTGCTGCTGTCGGACCAAATCTGGCTATGGTCCCGTGGGCACGAGGGCGGCGGTCCGCAGGCCGAGCTGCTGCGCCGCATTGCGCACTGGCTGATGAAGGAGCCTGCGCTGGAGGAAGAGACCCTGCGGGCTCGGATCGAGGACGGCCGGTTGCTGATCGAGCGCCGGACCATTCTCGATACACCGCTCAGCGACATCACCGTGACATCACCGGCCGGCATGGTCACGCGGCTGCCGCTTCGACCGGACGGAGCGGGCCGCGGGAGGGCGGAACTGCCGGCGGTCGAGCCCGGCGTATGGCAGGTGGGCGATGGCACCCGGACTACCTTCGCTGCCGCAGTAAACGCGAACCCGCGGGAGATTGCAGACCTGCGGGCGACTGGGACGGTGCTGGCCGCCACGGCGCATGCTTCGGGCGGCAGTGTTCACTTCATCGCAGGCGGCACGCCGGAGCTGCGCCGAGTCGAGCCGGGGCGAGACACGTCGGGCACCAACTGGATCGGGCTACCCCGGCGGCATGACCATATCGTCACTGGGCTCGACGCCATCCCGCTGTTGCCGCCATGGGCTGCGCTGCCATTATTGCTCGGGTTGGTTCTGCTGGCCTGGCGCCGAGAGGGCTCGGGTTGATCTTTGCAGACCCGGGCACGCTGCCTACATGCAGCGGACCAAAGGGAGGGCCGTGTTTTCCAGACATATGAACCTCCCTCCCGCCGAGCGGCACGCGGTAGCCTGTTGGCGCTGATTGGCTTCGTTGGAATGTCGTTGCTGGTGTGGACCGCCAGTAGCGCGATCATCGCTGGCAGCGTGCGCGGCTGGTATGGCTCATTGGCCGCGCCGCTGGGAACGCCGCCGACATGGCTGTTTGCCCCAATCTGGACCACGCTCTATCCGGTGATGGGCGTGGCGGCCTGGGTGGTATGGCGGCGGATCGACATTGGGGCCGAGCGGAAGCGGGCTGCGTTGCGGACATGGGGCTGGCAATTGCTGATTAACTCGCTCTGGTCTCCCGCCCTGTTCGGCTTGCACAGTCTCGGTTTGGGCCTATTCGTAATTGGATCGTTGCTCGTCGCTGTTCTGCTCACCATCCGCCGATTTGTCCCGCTTCAGCCAGTCGCGGCCGCCTTGATGGTGCCGTATGCGCTGTGGGTCGGCTATGCAGCCTACCTCAACATGGGCTTCTGGTGGTTAAACCACGGTTAGGCTATAACGGTGCGATGTATCGCCGTATTCTGACTGTTGTCGCCGTTGCCGCCGCCCTGCATGCGCCGGCTGCATTCGCTCAATCTTCGAACCCGGGCGCGATCCAGACGCCGGGCTTTAAGCCTGGCATGGGTGCCAAACCGGATAAGAGCCTCCGTGAAACCGCGCCGCCCGCGTTGCCAGGGTCACGTGCAGAACCGACGGCCGTCATTCCCGCCGAGCGTGTCGCGACGGACATGCCGCCGACTGAGGCGCTGTTCGACAGCGTCAATCGTGGTGATCTTGCAGGAGTGCGGGACGCTGTCTCCCGCGGGGCCGACCTGCAAGGCACCAATGTGCTAGGCCTAACGCCGCTCGAACTCTCGGTCGACCTCGGCCGCAACGAGATATCGTTTCTGTTGCTGTCCTTACGCAGCGGTGGCGGCTATAGCGCGGCCCGTGTCGCCGAAGCTCCAGCCGAATCCAAGCCGCCAACCCGGGCCGAGCGCTTGGCAACCGCTCGGGCAGAGCGTGCCCGCCGTGCCCAGGTTGCGGCCCGGCCTGTGACGAGCGCCGCCCCTCTCGCGCCCCGGTTGTTCGCCGGCAATGGCGGCGTGCCGATCGCGCAGGCTGGGTTTTTAGGGTTCGACAAGGCCCGTTGAAGCGTGGCAGCCGGCCGCGTCAATCACGGACCGGCGGCGAACGCAGCCGCTTGATTTCGCCCCGGAGCACTTTTGCGTCCGTGCGCCGCCGCCTGGCAGCGTTCGTCGGCTTCGTATCACGGCGTACAACGGGCCGCACCGCCGCTTCGCGCAACAGCGCTACGATGCGGTCCAGCGCATCCTGCCGGTTGCGGTCCTGCGAGCGGTAGCGCTGTGCCGTAATGACCAGCACGCCATCTGCCGTCACCCGGCGGCCCCCGAGCGCCGCCGCCCGGTCCCGCAGTGCCTCGGGCAGAGTGCCGGCGCGGCGCAGGTTTAGCCGGACCTGCACGGCCGAAGACACCTTGTTGACATTCTGCCCGCCCGGGCCCGAGGCACGGATGAAGTTCTCCTCGATCTCGCGCGGGTCGAAGGCAATGCCTGGGGCAATCGTTATGAACATCTAGCCGATCGTCATCAGGTTGGCATTGCCTCCGGCCGCGGCGGTGTTCGTACTGATCGACCGCTCCTGCACTAGGCCATCCAGCGGATAGTCGGGCCGGGCCACGAATACGGGCACAATTGGCCCCTCTTGCGCCGCCAACCTTTGCAGCAAGGCCAGTAGCTTTGGTTCGGGGCCACTGAACAGTATGGCGTCGCACGGCACCGCCGTGCCCTCGGCAACGGTCGTAACCCACGGTGCGAGCGGTGATGGCAGGTCTGCGATGACAACCCCGTCCACAACTGCCCGGTTGCCAGTGGCCAGCGCTGCGCTCACCTGGCGCACAGCCTCCTCAAGGTTGGGCGCGATGCACAGTACCTTACCGCGGGGCATGGTTTGATATGCATTCCACTCGCCAACCGGGCCGGTCAGCTCGATGTCCAGCCCAACTGGGGTTGCGGCAAGGCACGCAGCATGATCGGCGACACCATGGCCATGCCGCTCCAGCCATTCTCCCCAGGTCGCGGCCGGGGCAGGCGAAGCGCCGGGCGGCAACGCGGACCGGCGAGGCCGGCCCGACAATAAACGCCGGAGATAGAGCGGTCCGCCCGCCTTCGGTCCGGTCCCCGACAAGCCGTGTCCGCCAAAAGGCTGCACGCCCACCACCGCCCCGATCAGGTTGCGGTTCACATAGACATTGCCCGCCCCAACCCGGGCAACAACACGGACGACCGTCTCGTCGATCCGGGTATGGACGCCGAAGGTCAGGCCGTAGCCTGTAGCGTTGATGTCGTCGATCAACGCATCCAGCCCGCCCCGTGGAAAACGCACCACGTGCAGCACCGGGCCGAACACCTCGCGCTGCAGATCCGGTATGCGGTCCAGCTCGATCAATGTCGGCGCGACAAAGATGCCGTCAGCGCAGTGCTCTGGAAGCGGCAAGGAGTGGGTTGCGTGCCCGGACGCACGCATCGCCGCAATATGCCCGGCGATGCCCGCCTGCGCCGTCGCCGAGATTACCGGGCCGATGTCGACGCTAACGCGGCCTGGGTTCCCCACCGCCAATTCGGCCACTGCCCCCTGCAGCATCGCCAGCACGCGGTCCGCCACATCGTCCTGCAGGCAGAGCAGCCGAAGTGCCGAGCACCGCTGCCCCGCGCTGTCGAACGCCGACATCAGCACATCCGCCACCACCTGCTCGGCCAAAGCCGAGCTGTCGACGATCAGCGCATTCTGCCCGCCCGTCTCGGCGATCAATGGCACTGGAGCGTCGTCTGGACCGGTGCGCTCGGCAAGTTGGCGCTGGATCAGCCGCGCGACGTCGGTGGACCCGGTGAACACCACCCCGCACACCCTCGCATCCCCAACCAACTGCGCGCCGATGCTGCCCTGGCCCGGCAGCAGTTGCACCGCATCGGCAGGTACGCCGGCCCGGTGCAGAATGTTCACGGCCGTGGCGGCCACAAGCGGCGTCTCCTCTGCCGGCTTCGCGAGAACGGTGTTCCCGGCGGCCAGTGCGGCGGCGACCTGCCCGATGAAGATTGCCAGCGGGAAGTTCCAGGGGCTGATGCAGGCGATGGGACCCAGGGGCTGGTGCGTCTGATTGGTGAAGCCGTCCCGAACCTCGGTCGCGTAGTAGCGCAGGAAATCGACCGCCTCGCGCACCTCTGCAACCGCATTGGGCAGGCTTTTACCGGCTTCCCGCACGATCAGCCCCAGCAGGATCGGTGTCTCGGCCTCTAGTAGATCGGCGGCACGCAAGAGGGAACCAGCGCGCGCTTGCGGCGATGTGGTGCACCAGGCTGGACCGGCGGCCTCTGCCCGGGCCAGCGCTCGGTCCACCTCGTCCGCGGTCGCCTCGGTCACATGCCCCACAAGGTCGTCGTGATCGGCGGGGTTGCGGATCTCGATCGCCTGGCCACCGGCGTTGACCGGCGCGGCGCGCCAGGTTCGGGTCGCGCTGGCCTGCAATGCTTCCGCCAGATCGGCCAGATGCTGCTCATTGGAGAAGTCGAATCCAGCGGAGTTCACCCGCGCTGGCCCGAACAGCTCCCGCGGTAGGGCGATCTGCGGATGCGGCGCGCCCGGGGGGTGCATCGCTGCGACCTCGGCGACAGGATCGGCGATCAGGTCGGCGACGTGAACCGCCGGGTCCTGGATACGGTTCACAAAGGACGAGTTGGCGCCGTTCTCCAGCAGGCGGCGCACCAAATAGGCCAATAAGGTTTCATGCGTGCCGACCGGAGCGTAGATGCGGCAAGGACGGGCCAGCTTGTTGTGGCCTACGACCTCCTCGTATAGCGGCTCGCCCATGCCGTGCAGGCATTGGAACTCGTACTGGCCCGGCGCGAATGGGCCCGCCATGCTGTGGATTGCGGCTACCGTGTAGGCATTGTGGGTGGCGAACTGCGGGAAGATCGCATCGGGTGCGGCCAGCAACGCGCGGGCGCAGGCGAGGTAGCTGACATCCGTATGCACTTTCCGGGTGAACACCGGAAAGCCCTCGAGCCCATCGACCTGGGCGCGCTTGATCTCGCTGTCCCAATAGGCGCCCTTCACCAACCGGACCATCAACCGATGGCCGCTGCGCCGCGCGAGGTCGATCAGCCAGTCGACCACGAAGGCGCTGCGCTTTTGGTAGGCCTGCACGACGAAGCCGATGCCGTTCCAGCCGGCAAGCGCCGGGTCGTGGCACAGCGCCTCCAGCAGATCGAGCGAAAGCTCAAGCCGTTCGGACTCCTCGGCGTCGATGTTGAGGCCAATGCCATAGTGCCTCGCCAACGCCGCGAGCCTTTGCAACCGGGGCAGCAGCTCGGACAGCACGCGATCCCGTTGCAGCCGCGAGTAGCGCGGATGCAGCGCCGACAGCTTTATGGAGATGCCCGGCCCATCCACGATGCCGCGGCCCGCCGATGCAGCGCCGATGGCGTGGATGGCGCGCTCATAGTCGGCAAGGTAATGCGCGGCGTCATCCGCAGTGGTCGCAGCCTCCCCCAGCATGTCATACGAATAGCGGAACCCGCGCGCCTCCAGGCGACGGCTGTTCGCCAGCGCCTCGTCGATGGTCTGGCCGGTCACGAACTGCTCGCCCATCATGCGCATCGCGAGGTCCACCCCGCGGCGGATCAGCGGCTCCCCGCCACGGCCAATCAGCCGGATCAGGGCCGCCGGCAGCCCCGCCTGCGCCGTGGTGGCCGTCAGCTTGCCCGTCACGACCAGCCCCCAGGTGGCAGCGTTCACGAACAGCGACGAGGAGTGCCCGACATGCGCCTGCCAATCGCCGGTGCTGATCTTATCGCGGATCAGCGCGTCCCGGGTGGCGATGTCGGGGATGCGCAGCAATGCCTCGGCCAAGCACATGAGCGCCACGCCCTCGTGGCTCGACAGGGCATATTCGCGGACCAGTCCCTCGACCGTGCCGCGCGTGCCCTTGGCCCGCAGCGCCTTGATCAGCCGTGTGGCAAGCGCCTGCGCCTGTACGACGATGGTGGCTGGGAGTATTGCATTGGCCACGAGCGGCGGCAGGCAGTCCGGCTCCGGCCGGCGATACGCAGCCGTGATCGCGGCGCGCAACGGGGATTGCGGCTTCAGCGACCCGGCAAACTCGGCAAAGGGTTGCGGCATGGTGACGGGTTCCCGAGACTTGGTTGGGGCGGAAGGATTCGAACCTTCGAATGGCGGATTCAAAGTCCGCTGCCTTACCGCTTGGCGACGCCCCATTACCCGCTGCGACCACTGCCGCTGCTGTCAATAGGGGGTGCGGTGCCCTTCCGTAAAGCCCCGTGCGCCGCCGGCCACCATACCCCCCCAGGCCCACCAGTGTACAGGTGCCTGCGCGGCCACGGCAATGGCGGCATCTCCGCTGGCGAACAGGCCGAAGCACGTGGCGCCCGATCCGCTCATGCGGGCCAGCAGGCAGGCCGGCCGGCTGCGCAGCCAATCCAGCACCGGCGCGATCGCCGGACAGAGCGCTATGGCGGACGGCTCGAGATCATTCCGCAGTCGCGCCAAATCAGCCGTCATCGCTGCCGCATCGGGCCAGGCCGCCGGCAACAGCGGGATGTTCGAAAACGCAGCTTGCCGCCCGCGGAACACGTCGGGGGTAGCGATCGCTGCACCGGGATTGAGCAGCACCATGCCGTAGGACGGCAGCACGGGCGCGGAGATAAGGATTTCGCCGATGCCCTGCATGCGGGATGCCCGGCTTTCGAGGCACACCGGCACATCCGCGCCCAAAGTCTGGGCGATATGGTTGAGCCGGTCCGGTGGCAGGCGTACGGCCCAAAGCCGGATCAATGCCCGCAACGTGGCTGCAGCATCGGCCGAACCTCCACCAATCCCGCTCGCCACTGGCAGCCGCTTTTCCAAAAGCAAACGGGCACCGGCCGTTATGCCAGCCTCGGCGGCCAGCATCGACGCAGCTCGCAGCACCAAATTATCCGGCCCGGCCCCTAGCCCAGAGCTATGAGGCCCGACAACATCCAGCGTCAGCGTATCTGCCGGCGCCGCATGCACCATGTCGGCTGCACCAGGAAAAACCGCGAGGCTATCCAGCAGGTGATATCCATCCGCGCGTCGGCCTACAACGTGCAGATAGAGGTTGACCTTCGCCGGCGCGCCTTCAGTCAGCACGCTCTAGGGCGCGCTGCCGGGGCTTGCAGTCCGCGTCGGCAGCGCGGCCTCGGCAGCGCGCAGCTTTCCTTCGATGCGTGCCTGATCCCCGGGTTCAGGATTGAGGTTCAAGGCGCGACGCCATTGAAACTCCGCCTCCCGCCGCCGGCCGACTGCATCCAGCACGTCGCCGAAGTGGGCGTTGATCACGGGATCCTCGGGCTGCAGTTCGACGGCACGCTCCAGGTTCTTCAATGCGCCGCCCGTGTCGCCCTGATGCAGCAGGACCCAGCCGAGGCTGTCGATGAACGCGCCGTCATTGGGCCGCTGCTCTACCGCGCGCTCGATCATTCGCCGGGCGCGATCCACGTTGCGGTCCTGCTCGACCAGAGCATAGCCGAGGTAGTTCAAAACATTCGGCTGATCCGGCGCGAGTTGCAGCGCATACTCGAAGTCAGCCTCGGCCTTCGGCCACTCGCCGGCGCGTTCCAGGGCGATGCCGCGCTCATAAAACAGTGGCCAGTTGGCCCGAGTGGGTGTGCCGACACGAGCGACCGCGCGGTCGTATGCCGCCGCTGCCTCGGCAAAATGGTTATGCCGGCGCAGGCTGTCGGCGATCTGCGTTACCGGCTCCGGCCGGTCCGGATACTGCTGCGCCAGCACCTCGAGCATTCGAGACGCCTCTGTTTCGTCGCCCATGCTGTCCAGCAGATTGGCCCGGCGCAAGGCAACGACCGCGGCCAGCGGGTCCGATTGCGGCACATCAGCCAAGGTGTCGATGGCGGCCCTGGTCCGCTTGCCCGCCTCCTGGATATCGGCCAGCAGCAACCGCGCCGCAGTGAAGTCACTGCGCAGGTCCAGCGCCAGGCGCAGCAGCAACTGCGCCGAGTCGTTGGCATTTTGCTGGTTGAGCGTCGCAGCCATGGCAAGGTAGCTCTCGGCGATGCCGTCGGTAGCGTTCCGAACCACCACATCGGCCATGTCCCGCTCCAGCGCCGTACGGGCCAACGCCATGTCTCCGTTGACGCCCACCATGTCGCGCACGGTACGCTGCGCCTCGTCGAGGTGGCCCTGGCGGGCCTGCCAGCTCGCGAGGATTTGGCCGAGCCGGATATTGAGCCCGCCATACTCGGCTTGTGCCAGCTGATAGAGCCGGTCTGCATCGGGCTTGAGCCCGCCAAGGTCGGCGATCAAGGCCGCATGCAGCGCCATCACGCCACGAAAACGCGGCTCCTCCAGCGCGGGCTGCAGGCTGGCCAAAGCAGCGGTGGTATGCCCAGCGCCCTGCTCTGCCCAGGCGACCAGCAAAGGACGCAAGATTTGCGTTAGCCCTTGGCGCGGCAACGCTGCGAAACGTGACTCGGCCTGCTCCCAGTTCTCGCCCCGGGCGTCCCGGTCGGCTAGGACCAATCCGGCCACAGCGTTGTCGGGCACGCCCACGGCCAGTCGTGCAGCACTGGGCCGGCCGGCCATGACAGCGGCGATGAATGCCTGGTTCGCCACCTCGGCCACCCCGGAATCCTGAGTCAGTGCGGCCTCCAGCCGATCGGCGGCGATGTCCAGATCGCCCTGCTGTGCCGCAAACCGCCCATCCAGATAGGCGCCGAACGCCCCATTCGGCACAAACTTCGACGTGCCGAACGCACTCTCCTGCCCAAAATCGTTCGCGGCGCCCCCAGCCAAGAAGGACAGCGCGAGCAGTGCATATCGGCCAACGCGACGCATAGGCTACATGCCGCTCGGGTAGTTGGGCCCGCCGCCACCCTCCGGCGTTCCCCAATTGATGTTCTGGGTAGGGTCCTTGATGTCGCACGTCTTGCAATGAACGCAGTTCTGCGCGTTGATCTGCAGCCGCGGCTCACCCTGCTCGACGCCGACGGCCTCATACACGCCAGCCGGGCAATAGCGGCTTTCCGGGCTGGCGTACTCGCTCCAGTTCACCCCGAGCCAGCGGCCGGGCTCGCTCAATTGCAGATGCGGCGGCTGGTCCTCTGCGTGGTTCGTGTTGCTGATGAACACGGAGGACAGCCGGTCGAAGGTCAGTTTCCCATCGGGCTTCGGATAGGCGATACGCGGCGCCTCTTTGGCTAGGCGCAGCCCTTCATGGTCCGCGTGAGCATGGTGCATCGTCCAGGGCGCACGGCCACGAAGCAGATATGTGTCGAGCGCGGAGTAGGCCATCCCGCCATACAGACCGAGCTTTGCGAACGACGGCCGGATGTTGCGCGCGCTATGGAGTTCCTCGTACAGCCAGCTTTCGCGGAAGCGCGCCTCATAGGTGTCGGGCTCAGCCGGACGGTTGCGCTCGAGTGCATCAGCCACCGCTTCGGCCGCTAGCATGCCCGACTTCATCGCCGCATGCGTCCCCTTGATCTTCGGCACGTTCAAGAAGCCGGCCGTATCGCCAATCAACGCGCCGCCGGGGAAGGTCAGCTTGGGAATTGACTGGAAACCGCCCTCGCTCAACGCCCGCGCGCCATAGCTGATGCGGCGGCCGCCCTCGAAGTGCTTGCACATTTCCGGGTGGGTCTTGAACCGTTGCATCTCGTCGAAGGGCGACAGCCACGGGTTACGGTAATCCAGCCCGACTACGAACCCGTATGACACCAGGTTATCGCCCCAGTGATATAGCCAAGACCCGCCATAGGTGTTGCGGTCGAGCGGCCAGCCGATTGAATGCTCGATCAACCCCGGCTTATGTCCCGCCGCAGGGATCTCCCACAACTCCTTGATCCCAAGCGCATAAGTTTGAGGATCACGGCCCTCCCGCAGGTTGAACCGCGTGGCGACCTGCTTGGTCAGCGAGCCACGGCACCCCTCGGCGAACAAGGTGTACGCGGCGCGCAGCTCCATGCCGGACTGATAGTTGGTGCCGTGCTCGCCCTCCTTGGTGATGCCCATGTCACCGGTTGCAACGCCCACCACCCGGTCGTCCTCGATCAGCACCTCGGCCGCAGCGAAGCCCGGGTAGATCTCGACACCCAGCACCTCGGCCTGGGTGCCGAGCCAGCGGCAGACATCGCCGAGGCTGCCGATGAAGTTGCCGGCATTATGCATTGACGGCACGGTCGGCAGCCTGAACGCGCGGGTTGCAGTCAGGAAAAGGAAGCGGTCCTCCCCGGCCGGCGTCAGTTTAGGCGCATCAGTACCTTGCCAGTCCGGCAGCAGTTCGTTCAAGGCGCGCGGCTCGATGACGGCACCAGACAGGATATGCGCACCAACCTCACCGCCCTTTTCCACGACGCACACAGCGGCATCGGGCGACAATTGCTTCAGCCGAATTGCTGCAGCGAGCCCAGCCGGGCCCGCGCCTACGATCACGACATCGAACTCCATGACCTCGCGGGCCACCTCACGTTCCGGCATCCGTTCCTCCATCTATTCCACATAAGTGGGGACGGGCGCGGGTTGCGCAAAACCCGCAGGCGGCACATTTTCGCTTTCATGCGACATGGGACGGCCTAGGCACGATGGATAGCCTTGCAGCGCTGCGCCTGCAGATCGAGTGGGGTGCGGACGAGGCGCTGGACGACTCGCCGCGCGCCCAATTCCGGCCCGCGCCAGCGATACCGGCGATGTCGTCGCCTGTGGTGCCATCGCCTACTCCGTCCCGTATGGCGCCTGCTGCCGCACGTGGCCAGTTGGTTGCAGCTTCGGCCGGTACGCTCGCTGATCTTCAGACGGCACTCGAAACATTCGACGGCTGCCCCCTTCGCGCAACCGCGACCACGACGGTCAGGCCGGACGGTAATCCGTCTGCTCGGACGATACTGATCGCCGAGGCGCCGACGTCCGATGATGATCGGACCGGCATCGCATTCGCCGGATCATCCGGGCAGACGCTCGACCGGATACTAGGAAGCATCGGTCTCGATCGGTCCGTCCTGCTGCTGACGCACCTCGTGCCTTGGCGCCCGCCGGGTGGCCGCGCTCCGGCCGACACCGAACTCCATGCCTGCCTGCCTTTCCTGCTACGGCTGCTGCAACTGGTGCGCCCCGAGCGGCTGGTGCTGCTGGGTTCAGCCTCGGTCAGGATGCTGACCAGCAGCAACGATAGTCTCCGCCGGCTGCGCGGGCGCTGGCTGCAAGCCCATCCTCCCGGGTTCGACGCTCCCCTGGCCGCAATCGCGATGTTCCCGTTCGATCAATGGTTGCGCAACCCGGCGGCCAAGCGGGATTGCTGGGCCGATCTTGTTGCGCTGCGCCTGAGCATGCAGCCAAATCCCTAATCAAACCTGAACCTGGGCCAGCAAACATGCCAATCGACGAGAGCCGCCGTTTCATCCCCGTGACCATCGCAGTTCTCACGGTGTCCGATACGCGCACTGCCGCCGATGACCGATCGGGTGACACCCTGGCGGCGCGCATCGCCCAAGCAGGACACCACGTGGGCGCCCGCGCGATCGAGCGCGACGATGCTGGCCTGATCGAGGCTCGCCTCCGCGGCTGGATCGCGGATCCGGCCATCGACGCCGTCATAACGACAGGCGGCACCGGCATCACCGGACGAGACGTCACGCCCGAGGCGTTCGACCGCGTGCTTGAAAAAAGGATCGAGGGCTTTGGCGAGCTGTTCCGCATGCTGAGCTATCAGAAGATCGGCACATCCACGGTGCAATCCCGCGCCGTGGCCGGGGTGGCAGGCGGCACCTACCTGTTTGCCCTGCCGGGCAGCACGGGAGCCGTGAAGGACGCCTGGGACGACATTCTGCTCTGGCAGCTCGACAGCCGTCACCGCCCCTGCAATCTGGTCGAACTGATGCCGAGGCTCCAGGAGCATCTTCGCACAGCGGAATAGCCCAATAGTTCTTATTTCGTTCTTGACTTCCTGGGCTGAGATCATGCAGGTTGCCATGGAACGCACAGGGAACACGGCTATGCCGGACGGGTCCAACGCTGGACAGGCTCTCCCGAGAAGTGTCCTGGATCAGGACGCTCTCTCCGCCTTTGTCCAGAATGAGGCACCGGAGCTTTGGCTGGATGAGCCTCATCGATCCCTCGCCCGCAGCGGCCGGGGCGCCACAACCAATCCGGCCGTGCGCTACGACCGTGTCACTACAGAGGCGTTCGAGGATGGATGGACGCCGGTTGGCGCTGAATTGACAGACCTGCCGCCATTGCCGACGGTCCTGACCCGCGACAGCAGCAAGACCGCAATCAGCTGGAACGGCAGCCCCGACATCGGCTTCGACCGCGCGGTCAATCCCTATCGCGGCTGCGAGCACGGTTGCGTCTATTGCTATGCCCGTCCCAGCCACGCCTATCTCGGCTACTCGCCGGGCCTCGAATTCGAGACGCAGATCGTTTTCAAGCCCGACGTCGCCAGCCTGCTCGAGCGGGAGCTGAGCAAGCCCGGCTATGTTGCCCGGCCCATGGCATTAGGCTCCAACACCGATCCCTATCAGCCTGTCGACCGCACCCTGCGGCTGACGCGCGCCGTGCTGGAGGTGCTGGACCGGTTCAGCCATCCCGTTAGCATCGTCACTAAGTCCGCCGGGGTGCTGCGTGACCTCGACATCCTGCAGCGCATGGCGGCCCGCGGGCTAGTCCGGGTCTGGCTGTCCGTCACCACGCTGGACTCCGGCCTGGCACGGCGCATGGAGCCGCGGGCGGCGTCACCCTCGCGCAGGCTGCAAACGATTGCGGCGTTGACGCTGGCGGGCGTTCCGGCCGGGGTGCTCGCGGCACCCATGATCCCCGGGCTTAACGACATGGAGCTGGAGAATATCCTGACCGCGGCTCGGCGGCATGGTGCGACGCACGCCGGATATGTTCTGCTGCGCCTACCGCTCGAGTTGAAAGATGTATTCACCTCGTGGTTGCAGGAGCACGTGCCGGAGCGGGCGCGACGGGTTCTGGCGCTTGTCCGTGCGACACGGGGTGGAGAGCTGAACGACAGCCGCTTCCATCATCGCTTCAGCGGCGGTGGCCCCTATGCCGACCTGCTGGCCCAACGCTTTCACCACATGCAAAGTAAGCTAGGGTTTCTCGGTCGGGAGTCGCTGGACACCACGCAGTTCAGCCGCCCGCCCACCTCTGGGGATCAGCTCTCGCTGCTGTAAGACGGACCTGCTACCTGAAGTCATGAGTCCCGACTTCCTGCGCGAATCGCGGCATGGCGGCCGAGTCGCCGGAGTGGACGAGGTCGGGCGCGGACCGTTGGCCGGTCCTGTCGTCGCCGCCGCAGTCGTGTTCCCGGCCGGCGTTCCTCCACAGCTCAAACCAATGCTCGACGACTCGAAAAAGCTGACGAAATCCGCCCGGCAAATGGCGTTCGACGCATTGCGGGCGTGCCGAGCCGTCGAGATCGGCGTCGCGGCAGCCTCGGTCGACGAGATCACCCGGCTCAACATCCTGCATGCCTCGTTGCTCGCCATGCGCCGTGCGGTGCTCCGGTTGCCGAGCGTCCCGGACCTCGCGCTGATCGATGGCAATCGAGCGCCCCTCCTGCCGTGCAAGGTGGAGTGCTGCATCGGCGGCGACGCGTCCTCGCTGTCAATCGCAGCGGCATCGATCGTGGCAAAGGTCGTGCGCGATCGTTTGATGGCCCGCCTGGCGGTCCGCCACCCGGCCTATGGCTGGCACGAAAACGCCGGATATGGCACGCCGGCGCACCGGGCGGCGCTGCACCGGGTCGGGCCGTGCCGGCACCACCGGGCGGCATTTGGGACAGTCCGCCTGATCCAGCAGGCCAGATGCGAAACCGGAGCGGATTGACGCGGCTTCCAGCGCCTAGGCACGATGCGGGTAGAATTGCTGGTTGGGCCGTGTGGAAATAGTTCGTGAGCTGCCATTGGATCAGGTGCTGTTGGGAGATTGCGTGCCGCTGATGGGCATGCTGCCACCCGCATCGGTCCACTGCGTCTTTGCCGACCCGCCCTACAACCTGCAGCTCCGCGGCGAGCTGCGCCGTCCGGATGACAGCCTGGTGGACGCGGTCGACGACGACTGGGACCGGTTCAGCGACTTTGCTGCCTATGACGCTTTTACGCGGGACTGGCTCAGCGAATGCCGGCGTTTGCTGCGGAAAGACGGCACGATCTGGGTTATCGGCTCCTACCACAACATCTTCCGCATTGGCGCCATCCTGCAGGAACTCGGCTTCTGGATCCTTAATGACATTGTCTGGCGCAAGGCCAACCCAATGCCGAATTTCCGCGGCCGGCGCTTCACCAACGCCCACGAGACGCTAATCTGGGCTGCCCGCGGCCGAGACAGCCGCTATCGCTTCAATTATCAGGCCATGAAGGCGCTGAATGACGACCTGCAGATGCGCAGCGATTGGTTCCTGCCGCTATGCACCGGAGCGGAGCGGCTGCGCAACCAGCACGGCCTGAAGCTGCACCCCACGCAAAAACCCGAGTCGCTGCTGCATCGCGTGTTGCTCGCCAGCACGTCGCCGGGCGACATCATCCTCGATCCCTTCCTCGGTACTGGCACGACCGCCGCGGTGGCCAAGCGCCTGCATCGCCATTTCATCGGCATGGAGCGCCATCCCGCCTACGCCGAGGCGGCGATCGGCCGGGTATGGCGCGAGAGGCCGTCCTCGATGCAGGGGATGGCCACTACGCCGACGAAACGCGAAGCGGTGCGCATTCCGTTTGGCAGCCTGGTGGAGCGCGGCTTGATCGCACCAGGGACCGCGTTGTTCGACAAGCAGCGCCGGGTGACCGCTACCGTAACCGCCGATGGCACGCTGGTGTCCGGCACGGTTCGGGGGTCGATCCACCAGGTTGGCGCCACGCTGCAGAATGCGCCGAGCTGCAACGGCTGGACCTTTTGGCACTTCGAGCGCGCCGGCACTCTGCTCCCGGTGGATATCCTGCGGATCGAGTCGACGACCTAAGCTACTGTCCCACCCCCAACAAAGCGGGTGTGGCCGCGGGCGCAGCCTTTGGGGCGACGTGCGCCGCCTCCGACGCAGCCTGCACGGCAGCCAGGCAGGCATTCACCACATCGCGCAGCGTCGTCACATAGTGATCGGCTCCCACCATGGCGCGTAGGCGCTCATCCGCCAGCAAGGCCGCATCAGCCTGCCACAGACCGACCAGAATGGGCGCGCTCGGAGCCCGCTGCCGCAGCCGCCGCATCAAGTATCGCAGTGGAGATGGGCTGCCGCTCGCCTCAAGGTAGGACACGCACACGATCGCCACTCCCTCGACGTCGAGGGACATGATATGCGCGCGGGACACCGCTTCCTGGCTCGCCACCCGGGCGCGAAGCCCATGCTTGCCCAGCAGTTGCGCCAGCATGGTGCAGGCGGCCTCATCCAATGCGCCACGCCCGGCTACGCACAAGATCGGGGCGGCGCCGGCCCACTCGGGCGCGAGGTCGGCGGCGCCACCGGCCGGCGCCGGCATGACCTGTGGCGGTGCGACCGTCGCCGAAACCGGCGCGTTGCCACGGTCAGGCTTCGTCGGCGCTGGATCTTTGTCCTCGTGGTCCGCCAAGTCGACCACGACGCCGTCGATCGCATCCTGGATGTTATGGAGCTGATCCTCGCTCAGCACCCCGCGGATCGAATCGTTGGCGGCAAGCTGCAGCCCCTTCAGCGCGACCTCGTCGTAATAGGACGACAGCGAGCGGTCCCGCAGCAGGACCTCGGCCTGGTCCAGCGCCTCGTCCGAGTCGCCAGCGAGAATGCGCTGATAGAAGCTTTCGGCAGGCGTCAGGGCTGGCTGGTCGCCCAGCAGCACGTCGAAGAACTGCAGCCGGTCAATGTGGCGGCCCAGCACGACGAGGCAGAGCGTCAGCGGCATGGATAGGATCAGCCCAACGGGTCCCCAGAGCCACGCCCAAAATATGGCGGCGACCACGACCGACACGGGCGACAGCCCGGTGCTGTGGCCGTAAACCAGCGGCTCGACGATCTGCCCGGTCGAAAGCTCGATCACGAGGAAAAGCGCCAACGTAGAGAGCACCATCGTCCATCCCGGGTCCACCGCGGCCGCCATCGCGACCGGCAAGATCGCCGAGCCGATCGCACCGACGTAGGGCACGAAGCGCATCAGCGCCGCGATGATACCCCACAGCACTGGGTTGGGCACGCCGATGACCAGCAGGCCCAGCCCGATCACGACGCCGAACGCCGCATTGAGCGCGAGCTGAGTGAGGAAGTACTTGCTCAGCCGCGCAGCCGCGTCATCCATCGCGGCGGTGGTCCTATGCAGGTCGCCGGAGCCGAACAGCCGAATCATCCGGTCCCGCAAGTCTTCCCGTTGCATCAGGATGAATACCGACACCAGCAGCACGATCCCCATGGTGGCGAGCGGCGACAGGATCGGCGACAGCAGGCGAGTGGCAATCTCTACCGGGGTTGCGTCAGGCTGATGCACCTCGACTGGGACTGGTTTCGGCGTATCGGAAGGCGAGTTGGCCTGGGCTGGCTTCGCGTCCGGTACCGGAGGCGGGATGTCGTCCATCTGCCGCCCGAGCTTCCTTGTCATGGCAGTAATCCGGCCGACGGTGTAAGACCGTACCGTTTCCACCTTGCGCTCGACCGTGGCGGCATAGCGGGGAACGTCGCTGGCCAGGCTGGCGACCTGCGTGCCGATCACGCCGCCCAACAACAGCAGGACCCCCAGCGCGAATACCACCGCCGTTACCACTGCCGGCACGCGTGGAAGGCCGATCCGGCGCAATAGCGCGACCAGCGGCGCCAGCACGAACGACAGGAGGATCGCCAGCGTGATCGGTACCAGCACCTCCCGCGCCAAATACAGCGCCGCGATGACGACGACCGCGACCGCGAGCGTCGTCAGCGCCTGCAGGCCCGGCAGCTCGGTCGGCTGAACCTGGGTTTTGAGACGAGACGAGTTGGAAGTGATGTCTGCCATAAGTAAGAAGCCCTTACCGGGTTGCGCGCCCGTGTCGTTGCAACGCCCGACGGTGCCATTCGCTCCATTGTCTGATCCGGCTATTCCCGTAATGGCCTGCACCAACCAAATCCTGCGATCATGACACCCCAGCCTTTCCCCAGCTCCGCCGCCTTCGACGCCATCATCCTGGGAGCGGGGGCGGCCGGGCTGATGTGCGCGATCACCGCCGGCGGCCGGGGACGGCGCGTGCTTGTGCTCGACCACGCGGACCAGGCTGGCGCCAAGATCCTCATCAGCGGCGGCGGGCGCTGCAACTTCACCAACGAGCAGGCGGCGCCCGACCGGTTCCTGTCCGGCAACCCCCGCTTCTGCACTTCGGCGCTGAGCCGCTACACGGCGCAGGACTTCATAGCGCTGGTGCAGAAGCACGGTATCCCGTTCCACGAGAAGGCGTTGGGCCAACTGTTTTGCGACGGCTCGGCCCGCGCCATCGTTGCAATGCTGCTGGCCGAGTGCGCGTCGGCCGGCGTCGACCTGCGGCTGCGCCACCGGATGACGGAGCTGTCGCACTCCGGCGGTTTCCGGGTCGAGACGGACAAGGGCGGCTTCAGCGCGCCTATTCTGGTGCTGGCGACCGGCGGGCTGTCCATCCCAAAGATGGGCGCCACCGGCTTCGCCTACGACGCGGCACGCCGCTTCGGGCTGCCGCTGACCGCGATTCGCCCCGGCCTTGTGCCGCTGACCTTCGGCGGACCGGAACTCGGGCTGATGCAGCCCCTCAGTGGCGTCGCGCTGCCGGTCGCCGCGACCGCCGGGCGCCAAACCTTCCAGGAGGCGATGCTGTTCACCCACCGCGGCCTGTCCGGCCCAGCCATCCTGCAGGCATCGTCGCTGTGGCGTGAGGGCGCCGCCGTGCGAGTGGACATGCTGCCGGGCGTCGATGCGTACGCAGTCCTGCGCGACCGCAAACGCTCCCGCCCGCGAGCGGAGGGCCGTACGGTGCTGGCCGAGATGCTGCCGGCGCGCCTGGCGCAGGCACTGGCGGCCGCCTACCTGCCGGCTGCGCCGATGGCGGACGTGCCGGATCGTACGCTCCGCGGGCTTGCCTCAGCGCTGAATGATTGGCAGCTCACGCCCGTGGGGTCGGAGGGCTATGCCAAGGCGGAGGTCACGCTGGGCGGCGTGGATACCCGGGCCTTGTCGTCTAAAACGATGGAGGCCAACGCCATGCCGGGCCTGTTCGTGATCGGCGAGGCAGCCGATGTGACAGGCTGGCTTGGCGGCTATAACTTCCAGTGGGCGTGGTCGAGCGGCTGGTGCGCCGGGCAAGCGATCTAGGCGGCGGACGACGAAGCGGCCGCCATCATGGCCGCGCCAGCAGCGCGCGGATGGCCATAGCTGGGACGGCGAAGCCACCGACGTCATTCTTGTTTCCAGCGACCTGGACGCCCGCCACGCGCCAGCCCTCCGGCGTTTGTGCCAGCACCGGACCACCGCTGGTGCCACGTGTGCCGGCGCAATCGTGCATCAACAGGACGCGCCCATCCGGGCCTGCCGCATAGCCGAGCGACTTGCATGACAGGTCGGCCGCGATCCGCTCCGCCCGGTCCTGTCCGTAGCCGCCCAGCATCAAGGGGCTGCCGCGCAACACGGGCTGGTCTGCCAGGACAAGGCTTTCGCCCGGGCCGGCAATCGGGGCCGCCAGCGTGAGCACGGCAAGGTCAGCGCCTTGGCCACCTGCCACCAGCGGATCATAGCCATCTGCCACCCGGAACGACACGGCCAGGACATGATGCGCAAATACGCCGTCCGCATAGCCGAGCAACACATGGATAGATGCAGGTTGTAAGAAGTGGCCGAGCCGACGCCCATACAGGCAATGCGCCGCGGTCACTACCATCTGCGGGCCGAAGAGAAATCCTGTGCAACGGGTTATACCCGGCACCTGCACCCGGGCCACCGCTGCCCACGGCATTGCTGCGATGTCGACTGCAACACGGGCGTTATTCGACCCGAGTCCTGGCAGCCCGGCAGCGGCGGTGAATAGAATGATGCCCAGCGCGGCGGCGAGCCTGTATCGGATGCCGCCGCACCAGATTCGGCTCACGCCATCAAGCAGCCTCGACCGAGACAGCCTCCGGGCCACGACGGCCATCGGCCACCTGCATCTTCACCGTCTGGTTGGGCTCGACGCCGCTCAGGCCACCCCGATTCAAGGCGGAGATATGCACAAACACGTCCTTGCCGCCGCCATCGGGCATGACGAAGCCGAAGCCCTTCTCGGCGTTGAACCACTTCACCGTTCCGCGCAGTTCGACCGCCATGCTGGCGTCGACCGGCGCACGCGCAGCCGGCCGTGGCCGCTCGGCAGCATAGGACGACTGCTGCGGCACCGCAGCCCCCTCGTCCACGCGCAGCACCTCGGCGATCTGCGGCCCCTTTTGGCCCGGCGAGACCAGCACGCGCAGTGCGGCACCGGGCTGCACAGTCGTATGGCCAGCGCGGGACAGCACGCTTACGTGCAGGAACGCGTCACCGCCGCCACTCTCGAGTTCGACGAAGCCGAAACCCTTCTCAGCATTGAACCACTTCACGACGGCACCAGTCTCCGGACCAGACGGCGCTGCGCTGCGGGGAGCGCCGAAGCCAGTCGGGGCACGGTCGCCACCGCGGGGAACGAACGCATCACGCGGGACGTAGGGTTCGTCTCGGCCGCGTGAGGGTGGAAAATCATCGTTCCGGTCTCGTCCGCGGCTTCCGCGGCGGGGGCTGTCGAAGGAACGGCGGTCTGGTGTGCGCATATCAGGTCTCAAACGGTATGAACGGAACGGAACATGGGACGCCGACGGTGCGGGCCAACCCATCGCGAGAAGTAATCGTGCGACACATTAGCGGTTCCTGCTCAGGAAGGCCAGCGATCACTTGCTGCTTGCCGCCTATCCTCGCGCTTTGCCGCACCGGGCCCGGGCCGACGCTGCCATGTAATCGCCAAGCACCGCGGCGACCTGACACGCGGTCATGCGCCGTGGCCCCCGCCGCGAGGGCTGCCGGTTCACGTTGATCCGCAGCATCCCGCCCCCAGCGAGTGAAATCCTCAAGCTGCCCTGCTGGATTGCACGCTGGTAAAGCGGCACCCCGAGGCTCGCCGGTGGCGTGCGACCCTCGGCAATGGCCAGCACACGATCCCGGTAGTCTGCCGCGAGCAAGGGCGTGCGGGAATGGTAGAAGCCGGCCGCTGTCATCCAGTCCCCTCCGGCGTCGTCGCGGAGATGCTGGAGGAAACGTGCGGCGTAGTCGGCATTGTTGCCTGGGTCGAAGGCATCATCCAGGTCGCGGAATGCCTGCGGATGGGATTGCAGGTTCACCTGCATGCAGCCGACGTCCACCTGCTGCACCCCACGTGTCAGCGCCAACCGGGTCCAGGCCACGGCGGTGGGCTTGCTGTCGAAGTACATCGCAGCGCCGTCTGCGTTTACCGCCCACGGCCAGGGTTGGAGACCGGGCAGCGGCGGCACCGGACGGCCGCTCTCGGCCTTGGCGATTGCGGACAGCAGGCCAGGCACGGTGCCGTGCCGGCCCTCGGCCGCATGCACTGCCCCGCTGCACTGCGCGCTTTGCGCCTCGGCCCAGTGTTGGCTGTTGACCGGAGCGTCCAACACGCTCTGCGCCGCCGCGCTGCATAGGCTGGCGCCTGCTAACCAGACCATCACGACCCGGAGTAGCGAGAGGATAACCATGCCCGCGGTCTAACGCCGATCCCGCCAGTTGCCTAATATATCGCCCAGAGGCCCGGCCCTGCGCTCTCCAACGAGTGCCCGTCGGGATCGCGGAAATACAGGCTCGTGCCGCCGAAGCTCTGCACAACGCGGCTCTCGATCGGAATGGCCAGCGCGGACAAGTGCCGCCCCCAGGCGCCAAGCTCTGCCAGCGGCACCGCAAAGCACAAATGCAGCGTGCCCTGGCCGTCATGCGGCGGGATAATGCCGCCCGGCATCTGGCTTGGCTCGACCGATCCGCCACGCCGGAACAGCAGCAACACGCTGCCGCTGGTTACGGCAAGGCCGACCGTGCGCTCCTCCTGCAGCAGGACTTCGAAGCCGAACACCCGCTGGTAGAATGCGCGGGACCGCTCGAAATCGCCGACGTAGAGCGACGACTCGAGCTGCCCGGTCACGCGCGGGACTGTGTCCGCCACCCTAGCAGGCCTTTCGGGCTGGGACGCCCGTCACCAGCGCGTCCTACAGCCGACGCAGCACCTGAGTTGCCGCAACGCGGGTCCCTGCGCTGAGCGCCCGTGCGCCCACCGACCGTGCACCCATGGCCCGCGCCGACGAGCCGCCGAGCATCGCCAGCCCGATCAGCCCGACCCCGAGCGCCAGGCCGACCGCGCCGCGGTTTTTGTTGGCCCACATCTGCGCGCTGGTGCTCAGGCTCTCGTTGTCGAACGGCCCGTGGGTCGCCGACGGACGCTTGCCGGGGCCATTCAGGTTCGGGTCGCGGTCCTCCACGGCGCCGCCCTGGTCCGACTGCTGCGCCGTCACCCCGAACTTGCCGGCGAAGAAGTCGAGCAGGCCGGGCGCGAACTTGTTCGCCACCGCAAAGCCGAGCGTCGAGCCCGTCACCTTCACCTCGCGCCGGCGCGTGGTGGCGGCAAGGTAGATGGCGTCGGCGACAAGCTCCGGCTGATAGACCGGCGGCGGCGGACGGACCGGCTTCGGCATGTGCGAGGTCGCATGGTTGTAGAACGGGGTGTTCACCGCCGGGGGATGCACCATTGTCACATGAACCGCGCTGCTGTCGTTCGCGAGGTCGGCCCGGAGCGCCTCGGTGAACCCGCGCAGCGCATACTTGCTGCCGGAATACGGCGACTGCAGCGGCACGCCGCGGTAGCTGATGGCCGAGAGGATCTGCACGATCGTGCCCTTGTCGCGCGGCAGCATGCGGCGCAACGCCACCCGCGTGCCGTTCACCGTGCCGAGATAGTTGGTGTCGGTCACCCGGCGGAACTCATCTTCGGTGATGTCCATGAACTTGCCATAGACACTGACGCCGGCGTTGTTGATCCAGACGTCGATCGGGCCCAGCTGCCCCTCGATCTGCGCAGCCGCCGCTTCGAGCGCCGCGCTGTCCGAGACGTCGGCCACGGCGACCGAGGCCGTGCCGCCGGCGGTCACGACGTCCTTGCGGGTAGCGTCCAGGTTCTCGGCGCTGCGGGCAATCAGGCCCACGCGCCAGCCGTGCTGGCCGAACACCGCGGCGGCGGCGCGGCCGATGCCGGACGAGGCGCCGGTGATGACGACGACGCCAGGTCCTGTGGGACTGGATGAGGCAGAAGGGACCGTCAGGGCGGATGGGCCGGATGACTCGGACATGGGTTCCTCGAAATAAGATCAGGTTCCGGCCCAACGCAGCCGCGACCCCAGGTTTCCGATGCCACGCAGATGTCGTAGCAACGCCGTGCGGCAACCCCTATGTGATCCGCACATCATCGAAAGGGTTCGCCATGCCTGCAGCACTCGTCCTCGGCGCATCCCGCGGCCTCGGGCTCGGCTTGGTGCACGAGCTTTCGGGCCGCGGTTGGAGCGTCGTCGGCACCGTCCGGTCCGCGGCCGACCGCCCGGCGGTGCAGGCGGCGGGCGGCACGGCGGCCATCGCCGATATCACCGACCCTAGTTTGATCTCGGCGCTTCCGGCGGCAAAGCTCGACCTGCTGTTCATCAATGCCGGCGTGAAGGGTCCGGCGCATGGAGACGCCGCTCAGGCCACGGCGGACGAGGTTGGCGCGCTGTTCATGACCAACGCCCTCGCGCCGGTTGCCGCCGCCCGCGCGCTGCTCGACCGCATCGCGCCCGGCGGCGTGCTCGCCTTCATGACGTCGGTGATGGGCAGCGTGGCCGGCAACGACCGCGGCGACATGGAGCTGTATCGCGCCAGCAAGGCGGCGCTCAACTCGCTGACGCGCGGCATGGTGGCGAAGCTTGATCGTCCGCTCACGGTGTTGTCGCTGCATCCTGGCTGGGTGCGCACCGACATGGGCGGCGACAACGCCGACCTCGACGTCGAGACCAGCGTTCGCGGCCTCGTCGACGTGATCCTGGCCCGGCAGGGCACGCTGGGCTCGGCCTTCCTCGACTACAGCGGGGCCGAGCTGCCCTGGTGAGTCCGCTGCACAGCTCTCGCAGCGCCCCCTTGCATAGCGGCGGCTTGGTCGATCTGCAGGTGAACGGCTTCGCAGGGGTCGATTTCAACGACGCCACCCTTACTGCTGATGCGTTGGACCACGCGCTGCACGCGATTCTGCAGGGCGGCATCACCACCTGCCTGCCCACCGTGATCACCGCCGGCATCGCCGACATGGCGGCGCGGCTGGCGGCGCTGGACCGGGCGGTGGCGAACAGCCGGCTCGGGCCGCTGATGGTGCCCGGCTACCACCTTGAGGGGCCATTCCTCAATCCAGGCCCGGGTTTTGCGGGATGCCATCCGCCCAGCGCCATGATCGCGCCCGAGCCTGCGACCGTCGCGCGTCTCGCGGCCGGGCTGCGTCGCCCGATCCTGCTGCTGACCCTGGCGGCGGAGCTGCCGGGGGCGGAGGCGCTGATCCGCTGGCTGGCGGCGCGCGGCGTCATCGCGGCAATTGGCCATTCGGACGCGGGGGCGGAGGTGGTGGCGCGGGCAGCCGCGGCGGGCGCGCGCCTGTCGACCCACTTGGGCAACGGCCTGCCGCAGATGTTGCCGAAGCTTGATAACCCGCTGATGGCGCAGTTGGCGGAGGACCGGCTAGCTGCGAGCTTCATTGCCGACGGCATCCACCTGCCGGTCCCGGCGCTGCGGGCCATGGTCCGCGCGAAGGGGCCGCGCCGCGCGATCCTGGTGACGGACGCGGTGGCAGCAGCCGGGGCGCCACCGGGCCGCTATGGTTTCGCCGGCATGGCGATCGAGGGCGCCGAGGACGGCAGCGTGCGGCTGCCGGGCACGCGTACCCTGGCGGGCTCGGCGCTGACGCTCGACAGGGCGGTGCGCAACGTCGCGTCGTGGGGGATCGCGTCGCAGAGCGAGGCCATCGCAATGGCGTCGAACGCTCCGGCCGCATTGCTGGTGCCGGCGCTGCGGGCGCATGGGCTGACACTGCCGGACAATGCGGTGGAGTGGGGCGGGCTGCGCGTCATCTCCGCCCACGTGGGCGAAGTCCGGGTGGGCGAAGTCCGGGTGGGCTAGGCCGCCTCCAGGCCGCACCAGCCGGCGATCACCAGCGCCAGCACCCGGGTCACGTCGTGCATGGCGTCGAGCCCGACGCTCTCGTCGATGCCATGGATATTCTCGGCGTCCGGGCCGTAGCAGGTCGCCTGCGTGCCGCCGTACAGGGCGTAGAAGCGGGCGTCGGTCAGGCCGGTGGCACTGTAGTGGCGCAGCTCCGTGCCGGTCACCGCACGATGCGTCGCACTGACCGCCTGCGCGATCGGCTGGTTCGGCGGGAACACGCAACCGTCGGCCAGGAAGCCCTTGAACTCGACTGCGACCCGGGCACCGCGCAGCCGGGGGTCGTCCGCGGCCTGCTCCACCAGCCGCACGATCTCCGCCTGCACCTCGTGGCAGCTATGGCCCGGCATGACGCCGACCCGCACGCCGAGCCGGGCCCGGGTGGCGACGCTGCTGTTCCACTCGCCGCCCGTGAGCGTGCCGAAGTTGACGTTGATCGGATGGTTGTCACCCGCGAACGCAGGGTGGCGATGCTCGGCGCGGTTCATCGTGTCCTCATAGGCGCGAAAGCGCTCCATCAACACGTAGGCGGCCTCGATCGCATTCACCCCGGCCTGCATGTCGCGGACATGGGCGGGGCGGCCGGTCACGGTGACCCACGCCCAAACGACGCCGACCTCGGCCACATACAGCGCCGGAAACCCCGGGCCGGGCTCGGGGATCAGGCAGGCGTCGGGCCGCCGCAGCGCGTGCATGACCGCGAGCGCGCCGTTGCCGGTGCACTCCTCTTCGATCACCGCGGCCAACTGCAGCTCGGCCGCCGGCTGCAGCCCGGCCCGGCGCAGCGCCGTGCAGGCCATGATGATGGAGACGAGCCCCGCCTTCATATCGCCGGCGCCGCGGCCATAGAGGCGGCCGCCGCGGATCTCTGGTTCGAACGGCGGCGTGGTCCAGAGGTCGGGAGCACCCTCCGGCACCACGTCGACGTGGCCCTGCAGCATAAGGCTGCGGCCCCGCCCCGCTCGCGGCCTGTGCACCGCCGCCACGTTGTCTCGCCCGGCATACGGCAGCAGCGGCGGCGAGAAGCCCGGCACGCCCCTGAGCCGCTCCACGTCGACCGGCACGCGCTGGGGCGCCAGGCCCAGGCCCGCGAACGCCTCGGCCATCGCGTCGAGGCAGCCGGCCTCCTCGCCCAGCAGGCTGCGGTGCCGCACCAGCCCGCCCAGCAGCGCCGTCGCGTCGGGCGCCAGGCTGTCGACCGCCGCGAGGATCGCGCGCCGTGCGCCGGGGTCGATCGGAAGCAGGCCGGCGTCGGGCCCTGAATTGGGCATGAGAGGGTCCGATCTGAAAGCTCGACGCCAAGTGTAGGATGCGGCGCGCGCATCGCGCTAGACCGCCGACTATGGTAGGCTGACTTATGTCTCCCATTCCGAATCGCGACACTCCGGGGCCACCGCGGATCCGGCTGCTGTCCGAGGGCTTGGTCAACCGCATTGCTGCGGGTGAGGTGATCGAGCGCCCGGCCGCGGTGGTCAAGGAGCTGATCGAGAACGCGCTCGACGCCGGTGCCACCCGGATCGCGGTGACGCTTACGGGCGGTGGCATCGAGCGCATCGAGGTGCAGGACGACGGCTGCGGCATGGACGCCGCCGACCTCGCCTTGGCGGTCCAGCGGCACTGCACCTCGAAGCTTGCCGACGATGCGCTGGTGCACATCACCACCTTGGGGTTCCGCGGCGAGGCGCTGCCCAGCATCGGCGCGGCGGGCCGCCTCCATATCACCTCGCGCCCGTCAGGCGCCGCGCACGCGCACACTATCCGGGTGGAGGGCGGTGCGGTCACCGGCCCGGCTCCGGCGGCAGGGTCGTGCGGCACCCGCGTCGTGGTCGCCGACCTGTTCTACGCGACCCCGGCCCGCCGCAAGTTCCTGAAGCATCCCCGCACCGAGGCCGAGCACGCCGAGGCGGCCGCACGGCGCCTGGCCCTGGCCGCCCCGCACGTCGCTTTCCGTTGCGAGACGGAGGGCCGCGTCGCCTTCGACCTGCCGGCACAGGACCGCGCCGCCCGGGTCGCCGCTCTATTGGGGACGGACGCGGCGGCGGCGCTGCTCGCGCTCGACGAGACCCGGGGCGAGCTGCGCCTCAGCGGATTTGCCTGCCAGCCTACCGTCACCCGGGCCACCGGCACTGCCCAGAGCCTGGTGGTGAACGGCCGCCCGGTTTCGGACCCAGTGCTGAAGACCGCGCTGCGGGTGGCGTATCGCGACGTGATCGCCGCCGGGCGGCATCCGGTGGCGGCGCTGTTTCTCGACCTGCCGGCCGCGGCACTCGACGTGAACGTCCACCCGGCCAAAAGCGAGCTGCGCTTCCAGGATCCGGCCGGCGTGCGGTCGCTGGTGATCGGCGCCCTCACCCGGGCGCTGTCCGGCGGCGCCGACGGGGCGGCGCTCCGGCTCGACGGTTCTCCGCGCCCACCGCTGCAATTGGTGCCGCAGGGCCGTCGCCCGGGGCCGCGCTATTCCGGCTTTGCCGAGGCGCAGCTGCCGCTCGCGGCTGGCCCGGCCGCGCGCAGCCTGCCGGACGCCGCAATTCCCCGTGCTGTGCATCCGCTCGGCGCCGCGGTGGCGCAGGTGCTGGACACCTATGTCCTTGCGGTATCGGCGGATGGCAGCCTAGTGCTGGTCGACCAGCACGCCGCGCATGAGCGGCTGACCCATGAGGCGCTGCGGGCCCAGCACCAGGCCGGGGCTGTGCAAAGCCAGGCTCTGCTGCTGCCTGCCGTCGTGGATCTGGCCCCGGCCGACGCCGCGCGGCTGCTGGCCCGTGCGGACGAGCTGCGATCCCTGGGCCTCGACATCGAGGGTTTCGGCCCCGGCGCCGTGCTGGTGCGTGCGCTTCCGGCCGTCCTTGGCGCCCCGGACCCGGCTCCACTGCTGCAGGACTTCGCGGACGAGCTGGCGGAGTGTGGCGAGGCCACTGCCCTGCTAGCCCGGCTCGACGCCATGCTGGCCCGCCTCGCCTGCCACGGTAGCATCCGTGCTGGCCGCCGACTGAAACAGGCCGAGATGGACGCGCTGCTGCGGCAGTTGGAGACCACCCCGCGCGCTGCCACCTGCAGCCACGGGCGTCCCACCGTCCTGAAGCTCAGCCGCGTCGAGATCGAGCGCCTGTTCGGCCGACGTTAACCCGCGAGCAGCGTTCGGGCGCCGTCCCACAAGGCGCGGGTCAACGCCCCCGCCGGCTCGGCGCGGGCGAGTGCGGCGGATTGGCCGGCCCAGGCCTGCATGCGCTCCACGTCCATGGCCCTGCCGCCGGCCTCGCGCATGGCGTGGGTCAGGCCGCGCTGCACCGGATAGGGCGCGGGCTGCGGCGCGTCCGGATCGGCGGCGGCGCGGGCATAGGCGGTGGCGACGCTGCGCCCGGCGCGCCCGCTGAAGGTGCGGGTGACCAGCGTGCCCTCGGGCGGCGTGCGGCCCAGCGCGTCGGCCCAGGCTGGGTTGAGCTTGGCCTCGGGGCAACGCAGGAAGCCGGTACCCACCTGCGCCGCCGAGGCGCCCAGCGTGAGCGCCGCCGCGACGCCACGCGCGTCGGCGATGCCGCCGGTCGCCACCACCGGCACGCTTACGGCGTCCGCCACTGCGGGCAGCAGGGCGAACAGCCCGACCATCTCGGCCTCGGCCCGGCTGGCGTCGAAGCAGCCGCGGTGGCCGCCGGCCTCCATGCCCTGCGCCACCACCGCGTCCGCGCCGGCCGCCTCGGCCGCGCGGGCCTCGGCCACGGTCGAAACGTTGGCGAACCAGGCGATGCCGCGCGATTTCAGCCGAGCGATGAAATCGGCCGGATACAGGCCCATGATGGACGAGACGATCGGCGGTCCGGCCGCCAGCAGCGCCTCGCATTGCGCCGCGAAGTCCAGTGGAGCCGCATCGCCAGCCCCGGCCGCCACCTCTGGGCCCCACTCTGCAAGGAACCTTCGCAGCCGGGCCTCGTGCGCGGCGTCGCGCTGCGGCGGCGGGTCCGGAATCCAAAGATTCATTTGGAAGGCGCCGTTGCTGCCGGCCCGCAGCTCGGCTGCCCAGGCCGCGATGGCCTCAGGCGGCAGCAGCAGCGCGCCGCAGGCGCCGAGCCCGCCGGCGTTGGCCACCGCGACCGACAGCGACGGCGGGCACGCCCCGGCCATCGGGGCGAGCAAGATCGGCAAGCCTAACCCAAACCTGCGGCAGAACCCCTCCGCCCGTGCAATCGCACCCGTCATCGCCCCGTGCGTCCATGCTGCGTGCCTACGTCAATACGGATACTGGGACACAGACCCTCGAGCATCTGATTTCGAACAGCCCTATGTTTACGCCGCCCTCGATTTCGAGCAAACCATCAGGTGCTTCCTGGAAGCGAACAGGGTCCAGCGATGGTTTTGAAGCATTGTGCCTAGTTTGGTGCCGGCGCCTGAACCGGCATGAAGGCGACTTGCTTGGGCTCGACGAGGCGCCGGTACGGTGGCCTGACCGCAACTGCGCAAACACGTCTTCGATCCGCCGGCTGACCAAGGTTGCGCGTGATCCCTGGAATGCCGAAAAGATCAGCGATGGCAAGGCAAGGAACGGCGTTGGCTGCCGCCCGACCGAGTTGACCTGGATGACGCCGAGGACGTCGTTGTTCCTCGACAGCCGCATCGCTACGCTTGCTTCGTGCAGGTAGTTCAGCATCACGGTCGCACCATCGTTGCCGATTGTGCGCGTCACCGCACCCGACAAAACGTAGGCATCCGGTGCGACCTCGGACGAGGACGTCGATGCGGCGGGGATGACCTTATTGGCGGCCGCACGCGCGACCAGTGCCGGTCGAATGTCGCGGGCGATATCCTGTCCATCCTTCGTGAGCGCCGCGAACGGCAGGATGCTGAGGCTCGTGACCTTGCGCACGTCGAAGTCCGGCCGGAACGCGAAGACATACTCCGGAAGCGCGGGTCCTTTCGGAGGGTTCGGCTCTGTTGCGACCGTCGATTGCGCAACTGCGTCTAGCGGCCGGATCTCCTCGTCTGTCAGGAAACCGCCATCGTCCGCCTGCAAGCTGACACTGTGGGAGCAGCCGGCAGCCAGGAATACTACGCAAGCAAAAGCAATGAGGCGTCCTACAACCACAATCCATCTCTTTGTTACTTCTTCACAGTCATCGAGGGTGCAAGGTAAGTCAACTGGTCAAAACTGCTGCGCAGATCGTCCAAGCGCCACTGTAAGGCCACTGGATTGCTGCTCCAGGACTGGCTGGGTAGCCGGATAGAATGCTAACATTAAACATTTACAACTATATTAGCCGCCGTCTCCAGCCGAAATCGTCTGCTCTCACTCGTTGACGTCAGTGAAATCGTAGAAGCTTCGGTTCAGCGTGTGCTTCCGAACAAGCAGCGAGGTGACCGCAACTCAATCTCGGCTCATGGCCTTGGCAATCCGATTGCAACCCGGCAAGGCTCGTAGGAAGCTTGCACAGGGTGCCGGCACACGGCGTGGACCAGGGGGCAGCAGGATGAAGTCGAGCCGGATGACGACCTATATCGTGATCGCGATGGCGCTCGGGATCGCCACCGGCGGTCTCGTCCACTCGCAGATTGCCGATCCATCGAGCCAGAAGCTGTTCGCCGGCTATGTCTCGATCGGGAGCACCATCTTCCTGCGCCTGATCAAGATGATCATCGCTCCCTTGGTGTTCTCGACCCTGGTCGTCGGCATCGGCCACATGTCGGACGCCGGCGCGGTCGGCCGCGTCGGCGGCAAGGCGATGCTGTGGTTCGTCAGCGCGTCGCTTGT
>JAABVA010000234.1_pt1 | contig 72470 bp, 62 predicted proteins | sample 5560331 | NCBI WGS metagenome assembly JAABVA01 (sample SAMN12812661, study PRJNA571458) | rock metagenome | isolation source: Antarctica rocks | place: Antarctica: Victoria Land, Mt New Zealand sud | collected 2016-01-07
GTGGAGGTAGGGGGTTGTGGAGAGGGCGATGTGAAGGTGGGGGTGAGGTGGAGGGGAGGGCGACGGTTGGGAACTGGGAGAAGAGTTAGAGAGGGTGCTTGGTTTGTGGTAAATGAGGGACTGGGTGATGGGGTAGGTGGATGGGGTGTTGGGGGGCTTAGGGCGTGGTGTGGTGGGAGGCGGAACAAGAAATGAGATGACGGTTCCGGCCTGGCGGTAAAGGGACTTGGTGATGATCAATGAGGAAAGGGGTGTAGAAGAAGAAGCAGACCCTCGTCCCCAGACTTGTGCAAGGCTACTTGGGCTGGGACCGACTATTTCTACAGCTTGACTGTTTTGTCACCATCGATGATCTGTCGACTTGCTTGAAGCCTATATAGCTAGAATGATCATTTCTCGAATCTTGCGGTGGCAACAGCCTGAAAGACTATGGGTCCCAGCCAGGCGAATACATAATAGTACAATCGATATTCTAGAAATGTATACATGCTTCTGTTTTTGAAATGCACTTACTTACAGCTTCAATTCGCCCATCTGAACACCTGACGCATGCATGAAATTTGCCTTTAGCGGAGTCACGCTGGAAGGGACAGTCAGTTCCCGCGTCGAGAGGCTAGTTGGAGATGTGAGAGTGCTTACCTGGTATAACCCTCCTTTAACGCCCACCCGTCATTGCCCGGCTCGCTCTCCTCCACACTCTGGAGAATATCCCCAAACTGCGGCGTCCACTTGAAATGCCTATGCTGGTGTCTCGTCGCTGGCTTCTGGGGTGCGCTCCCGGCCTCTCCACTCTGCCGTATTTCTTGTTCCCTCTCGTTGGGATTTGCTTCTTCTTCCTCCGTTGCTTCGACTTCCGTGAAAGAACTACCGGACTTCCAGTAGTTTTGTAGTGCGTGCGTGCACATAACCTTGTGGCTTTCTACACCGTCGATCAACGGGACGTTGATGGAGTAGAGATCCACATCTTCGCCCCAGTTTTTGTAGAGGTGCTCGATGAGTTTGACCGAGAGTCTCGAAGCCTGCGCGATCAGATTCGGATCATGGTCCCTTGAGTAAAAAGCGTAAGATAGCGCAATAGCTTTCTTCCGACATATCGCCGCTTCCATCGCCCCCCCAATTGTCCCACTGGATAAACTGAATAGTGAAGTGCAGTTCCTGCCATAATTAGGACCGGACAGAACAATGTCTACTGGGCCTTTGTCCTGGAAGAAGTGGTGGAGGCCCAGTTGGGTGCAAGTTGCGGGTGTACCATCCACAAGAATCCATTCTTCTTGATCTGAACTGTCTGATGGGGGGAGAGGCGAGGTGTGCACGGTGCCATCGTCCTCGTGGAGGGTACCAGGGCGGAAGTAGGTGGGTTTTGTAATTTGGGAGACGAAGTGGGCTTTGCCGATCCAGGAGCGTTGTTGGTGAGGGAGGATGACGGAGACGGTATGGGAGGATTCTTGAAGGGTTTGGATAAGAGAGTGAATATAGGGGGAGGACTGTGGTTGGAGTTAGCCCTGTCTATCCCCTAATGAGGAAGGGCTGTTATCAGTGGAATTTTGGAGCGAGGGTGGAAAAGGTCAATTAGGGGAGGTGCATACTTGATTGCTAGGAGGGCCGTCGTCATTTACGACGAGGATGTGCATGTTGAATCGAAGCAGGGCTTCAGTACAAACGTCTTCTTTGGAGCATTCTGGCACAGTGTTCAAAATTCTTAAGCGAGTGTGGCTGGATTCTTCATGAGGCTATCTACTTAGGAGCTTTCACCTTTTAATTTGTTTCGTCTTCGATTCCGTCAAACAAGTGTCATGATTTATATCGTCATTCTATTGGCATCATGGCAGTGTTTCTCTTGACCAAATGCCCGTGAACCAATTGCACCACGAATGTCCTGACTGTAAGGCTTTTCGATCCTTCGACCAGCGAATCTCAACTGACGGATGGTCTGTCTAATTGGTTAACCCTTCATTAGATCGGCCAAGGAGAACAGACTGATTGCACGATCATCATTTGGACTAGGAGCTCGAAGAATGAAGAATTGAAGAAGACGGGACGGACACCCTGAAGGATTGAAAGACATTTGTTGGCAATGTAATTACGCCGGTTGGTCTTCGTCGGTAACTTGAGCGCTGAAACACTGAACATCCACTTAGGGTACATGGCAATGCACTTGAGGCGCAGGCTGAAAACAGCTTGAATTCTACCTAGGTACTTTGCTAAAGTATATTTGGCCATGTAGTGTTTGTTGACCGGAAGTTCAAATTTCCATGATGGCTCTCCACTTCACGTCCCAACTCCATCAAGCTTGGATATGAGTGTGTGTTGCCTTACTAGCTTGCTCCAAGGTATCCACGTTGACACTGTCTTGGACTTTGCCTTGGACTTTGCCTTGGATTTTGCCTTGGATTTCTCAAGCCAGGCGTTCGGGCGTTGGTGCTGGTGTTATGCGCTATGTTCTAGTTCTTTCAGGAGAAGGATCCAAGATGCACGCTTGTCACCCCTGCAGATACGTCGTTATCCAGCCAGAGCATCAATAAGGCGGCTTACCTTCGACTTGTCTGATTTCTAAGGGTTGCTACCCATAGCCCCGCCCTATGAACAACGAAGGCTATTAAACGATGGGCTTTTGAGGTTGACAATTCTGGTAGTCCTTTCAGCCGCCTCCAACGTTGATGCGTTCGATTACTTGTTTTTGATTTGGTGTATCATGCGGAGATTGTATCTTTCTAGACGCAGACCCAACAGACGGATAGCCAAAGTAAGCTGTTGGATTGAGGGCTACGACTACTTACGCTGTTGGGGTTGGCAACGACGGTTCAACACGCAGGCGCAGCAAGACATGGCGGTGATGCAAAGCTGCGAACGTGCCAGCAAAGAGGTATAGGAAGGCAGTTGAGTCCACCTTTCTATCCACATCAAACAAACCTTGAAGCATCTTCATCTACCATCTTCATTAAGCATCTTCAACTAGCAAATCGACGTCCCCTCAATACCTTGATCGTCTCACAGGCACTTCAGCGCTCTCCTAAGTTCCAACGGTTTAAAAATATCACCATTACGACAATGAAGTTCTCAACCTCCCTCACCTCCATCGCAAGCCTCGCGTCTTTCATCTCCTCCGCCTCCGCCGCTGCTCTACCTGTCGAGTCCACCAGTCTCGCAACCCGATCCTCGGACCTTGCCCCTCGTGGCCCTGGCTGGTGTGGCGTGCACGTCAGGCTCTTCGTGAGTAGCAGCCCAGGGAAAAAATTCGATTTCAAACAACTAGACTTGAAATACGCCGTGGAAGTGACTATCAAAAACCCCGACGGAAACCAGATCGGATACTTGCCCAAAACCAACGCCGACCCTTCCGTTAGCGTGGACAGTCAGCTCCCGAACGTGTTGGTTATTACCAGCGAGGCCGGCTACATCCAGTTTGCCTATGGCAGTGAGTCGTGGCAGAGCGTCGACACCCAATGCAAGGTCGGAGCCATGGACGGTCCGAGTTTTTCCGGCACCACTGACATGGACTGTGGCTTCACCTGCAATTAAGTCCAGAAGCAGCATCATCACGGGGCCTGGAATTAGGGGTTTTGCATTGGCGGAAAGGGTAGATGCGATCTTTCGAATCCAGCAGCAGGAAGAGAATGCGAGATGTGCGAAATCAACATTTGTATAGTGTGTTCAGAGTGTCGTGTTATCTTACATGTTAGTCGCGATTTGAGAAGTCTGTGCAATAAACGACTCACTTCTAAACTACTCGCGCCAACATCAATGTTGACGCAGTATGTAGCAAAGTTAATACAGGGATTCATAGTTGGCTTGTCGTTCGAATAGTGCGGGTTTCAGCGCGCGGGGGGTTGGAAAAGTGGAGCCGGGGTCGGAAAATATTCTTGGCGTCGGGTTGGACTTTGAGCATCGCATACGAATATGCCCCGCACATTCAAGACTTGGCGTCGGGTTGGAAAAGCTTCGGGGCGGGATTGTCGAACTCATGGTTAGCATACAGTTTGGGATTGAACAATTACTTGAGTCCTTTTTTTTTATTTCGATCCCGGCTCAACTTTTCAAAATTGTTCCAATCCCGACTCAGCTTTCTGCATATGCAAATCATGAGCTGAAGAATTAATATATAGCTAAAGTAGCTAGAAGATAAACAGCAAGAGCGAAGTATTGAAGTCGTGCATATGCACAGCTTGAGCGAAGCATCGAGAAAACAGCACAATCACAGGTCACGCATATATCATGAATAGCAAGACGAGCAAATATTCTTCTACATATGCTTAGCACATGCATCAAACATGCGAATCATGAACTCAACTTGTGACATGCTCATTCACAAGTTATCGCTCATTTAATCTTCATCAGATCTTTCTTCTGCATTTTCTTTTTCATTCTCATCGTTCTGTCTGTGATTTGCACTATCACTTTTCTCATCGTCTTTGATATTTGCATTGAAAGAATCTTGAGCGAGCTGAGTTTTTTCTTAGTATATGCGTGACATATGCGAAGTGTGACACTCATCTTCAAATCATTTAGTCAATTCATTATCTCATTCACTCAATTTTCAGCGTTGATGCTTTCGTCGTTCATCGATGTTTCTTTGTGCTCAGTTGATGCTGCGCATATGCACAGACGAGGCTTTGATGACCAGATGTGAATTTATTTGTGGTCTCGCTCAGATCTTGAATGTGCGGGGCATATGCAATGCTCAAAGTTCAACCCGACGTCAAGAATTTTTTCCAACCCCGGCTCAACTTTTCCAACCCGACCAGCTGCACCCCGGATACTTCAACTCCAAGCCTTGAATGAATGAGTCCTCAACCGTGTCTGGTTTGAAAAGAACAGATCCGAGTATTGCTAGGTATCCACGTTAGGATGCAAGGGCACCCTTCATGCTTCAAACCCATCAAGTTCTTATCAAAAGATGCGAGAAGTCTACCTCTTCAAAGGTTTCACACTACAGCTGATGAGTAGCTAACATGCCACATTACACAAGAAACGGCTTTGCCTACATGCCCATAAGATTCGCAAGTCACTTCCTCTGTTTCCCACTTACCTCGCCATCTTTTAGGTTGCAATTTCAGGATTTCTTCCACAGATCCAAAGCGGATCCTTCTGCGTCCAATGTATCATTAAGAGCCATTAGACCCATTGGCACTCTTCAACTGGCTATCGGTGTCATGAGCTTGATTTCACCGGTCCGTATCGAAGCTGCCTCAAAATATCTCCACGAACTCGATGTGAATTCTATCCTACGTGCAATAGGCTCGCATGAGAGGGACGAAATTCATCAAAACGGAAATACACTTCGTAAACAAGCTTCGCTCTCAACGCGATCTCCAGAGACGTTTCCCATACCTACGGTCTCGCCTCTGCGAGTCACAATTTCGAGCCTTGTTTTGCTCAATAATAACAGGGATTCAGCTCTCAGAACCCTATGGCTTAACGCTGTATGTCAGGATTCCCCATCTCGTATCCACCGTTTCGTCGAGACACTCCAGCAGTGTTTTACCGCTGCTGGATTTCTCGCTGCCAATCAGCGTCCTCTTAATCTCCAGCTTCGTATTATTGACATGCGAGTCTTGAAGACTCAGAAAACCAACAATGCTTGGTGGATCAGGAAAGCAATCGGGAAAGACGTCAAACACAGCCCATTACTGGACGCCCAAGACCTCATTGAAAGATACAAGGAGTACGAATGGGCAAAAGACATTCGGCTTGAGAAGCTTAGCATCAGTGAGACAGGTCGAAAACATGTTCTCGAAAATGGTAAGGAGGTTGACTGGACATATCGAGAAGTTGCTAGTACACCACTTCCCTGATTGAAGGAACATGTCGAACCCTAAGGATCGATCGCCGGCTACCCATCGTGACCCCAAAGAGATCTCCATTGATCTGCACGGTTCTATCGTTTGTGGAGGCGTATAGTTATAATTTTCTTATTGTCTTACGGAGCGCTGATCTTCATGGCCATGGTTAACTTTACCACATGAATCCAAAAACCGAACTTGTCGTAAAGATTGACGTGGTTGTTATCTTACGTTCACAAAGTCGGAGGATATGTGTTTCCTACTCGTTCTAATTCTTAGTCTGTGTATCTACAACGAAGTACCCAACAAGAATCTTACTAGGACATTGACATCAATCAAGATAGATGTTGCCAGGTCTGCGTTAAACAGCTCAAGAATAGCTAAAATATCAAAGAAGCAGTGAATAAGAACACGGAATCAACCAAAACTCACACCTCCCATTCCAGATGCCACTCCTACAAGTGCACAACAAATATCCCAACCACAAACCTGCCAAATAAAACCATGTCCTCAAAATCCACCGACTCAACTCCCTCTCCCTCCCCTCCCTCGAACCCACAAAGTCCTCTTCCTCGAACCCGCCCCCAAACCCCCACGACACATCCCACGACGTCACCGGAAAAATCCTCATAAGCATAACGTACCGTCTCCAAGCCCACCACTACCCCAACGACGATCCCTCCTTGCTCTCAAAGGAGCTATCTGAACATATCGCAGAAGCAGACATCGACAAGATTGATGAGGTGTGCAGGGGTATCAAGCCACCTGACAAGCAAGTGAATATGCAAGGCCGGCGATTGGATCAGGGGGTTGGGGCTGGCTCTGAGCTTTTGAGCTCCAAGATCGCTTGTCTAAGACAACGGCAAGCCAAGTTACCTTAAAACCCCTTTTCTAACCCGCTCGGCTCTGCAGTATTTCATCTAGCCCAGACATTGACCTCATCATGGCAAAATGCTCCTCAAATCTGCAATCGAGACAGTAAACGTCATTTCATACCAAATACACGAAGCTCCACAAATAAACCCAAGGTATCCACAAAAGCATCAAAACCCGCTCAACAACATTGCCCAAACATCCAACCATACAGCTGATCACAAACCTCGGAATATGCTAAACACCAAACTTGCGAATCTATACCATATCCTCTTCAGCACGCTCCCCAATATGTCCTCCTGGCTGACAGGATAGAATGGCCCCTCAGCACGGCTGTAGATAATTACTCGGAACCAATCCCGCCCTCCCCTTCTTCCCCGTCACCTCCGCCTCCCACCACCCATCGTCTTGCAACCTCAGCACGGCTAGAATATCTCCCTTGGCAAAACTCAGCTCCTCGGGAATGGCCGCGCGGTACATGTATAATGCCCTCGCTTTTACTCGAAAGTCAGCGCCTTTTTCACTTGACAAGAAAGTTGCAAAAAATAGAACGAAACTCACCAAATTGCAAAATCGGACGACCATCTTTCGTAAACTGCCGGTCACTAGCCGCACTCTTACTCCTCGCCCTCAGATCCCCTATCCCCGCATCCATTCCCATCGGCGCCCCCTGCTGCCCATCATAATAACTCATCGGTCTCGCCGCCGTGTTCGACCTTGCTCGCGGAGCCAAATTTCGATCAGCTAGCTGCAGAGCACCACTGCTACTGCTTGGCCGTTCTTGCCTCGCATATTGCGGCTGCGGTGGTTGCGGAGATACTGCGCGTGGAATGTCGTTGGGAGAATTGTGGCGAGAGTAGCGGTTGTTGCTGTTGTTACTCTGGCTGTTGGCGTAGCTGTGTTTTGCGGGGCTGACGTGGGGGGTTTGGCGTGGCTGAGGGGCGTTGGTGTAGGGGTTTGGGCTTGCGGAGCGGGCGTAGGAGCCTTGGGGGTGGGCTTGCGGTTGAGGGGCATTATAACCTGGGCGTGGGGAAACGCTCCGCATTGGGAGGGGAGAAGTTGCCCGAGGTATATCGGAGGCACTGCCGCGATTACCTGGACGAGAGGAACCATACATATCTTTGGTCTGACCTACGTACTTGCGAGTGGTTTGCTGCATCTGTTTTGATGTAAAGGCTGGTTGGGGAAGATCAAGACGCTTCATGGGTTGAGGATCGTGGTAAGATGGCGGTGGCGTACCACGTTGGGCGGCTGCCGCATCGTTATGTGGGACTGGTGGGGTTGCTAGGCTAGGGGCAGGCGTGCCAATGCCATGGTAGCGGTCAGCTGAGACACGAGTGGACGATTGTTTGGTAATGCCTTTCAGATCGGCAAGGGCTTGAGCGATTGGGTCGAGGTCTTTGGTTGGTGAATTCATCGCGCTACCAGCAGGCTGACGGCGAGCATCTGGAGATGCAACGTCGAAGACATTGTTGCCAACATTGAGCTGGAAGTTCGCGCGTGGATCCACAGGCTCGGGGCTCGCCGAGTGGTCGTCTTGAAAGTTTGAAGACCGATTTCCTTGACCGTACGCCCGGGTTGGGCTTGACACATTGCTTCCGCCATGTCGATCGTTGGACGAGCCATAAGTACTACGGCCATTTGGTGGAGCAAGCACCGGGTTCTCCTTCTCATGCTTGCTCTTTCTCCGGAAAGGACTATTGCTGAAGAAACCACTTCGCTTCTTCTGAACCGACTTATTTGGGCTGCCTGCAGACACCATAGAGCCACCGCCGTATTTCATGGGGGATTGTTGCCCACTACCAGGATCTTGACTGGAGAAAGACGTGGGGTTGGAGTATTCGCTCTGAGAGTCTCTACTTCCTGGCCTAACCGGGCTTGCAGCAGAGCTACGTTCAGAAGGCGGAGCGGTCCGGCAGAACATTGTCATACCATCCGTAGGATACTCATTATGCGGTACCGTTGGCAAGTCATCTATCTTATGTTGGCGTAATTGATCAACTTTATGCTGGTACGGTGCCTGTGTCTGAGGATCTCTCCGGTAGTCTATCACTGGAGGGGGTTGCTGCATTGCCTTCTGTGGCGTCATGGTCGTTTCGCGGCTGGGCGGCGTATTCGCTTCCAAGTGGCCCATTTGCTTCGCCAGATTCGATCGAGGGTCATGATGAGATTCCAGAACAGATGGTTGGGGAGATGAGCTTCGGAACGCAGGATTGATTGTTCGTTGAAACTGGGCTACCGAGTAGTTCTCATCCTCCGACGCTTCTGATGCAGTATCATTGATGTCTCCGCGACAAAAGTTGATGTACTTTGGTGGATCAGGAATTTCTTGGCCGGTTCCCCTCTCCTGGATGAAGCTGGCAATATCCTTCTCAACCTCGCAGCTCTCGAGGGCCAAACGAATCTTTTCACAGGACGCATCATCGCTGACACATACTGTCGAAGCAACATTCGCAAAGGTCCATAAGCTGCTCTTTGTAAAGTCAAGTCTTTCTTCTTCAAGATCTTGGAATTTCTTTCCCCCCGTTAGCCGAATGCCTCAAACGGGAGAGGGTTGTCTTACATCACAAGCAGCCTTCCAATCTCGATTCCAACGGCCAGTCGTCTCTTCTAGCGCCTTCACTACTGCTTCGTACTCGTTACTGGTTGTGGCTAGCTGAATTTGTGTCTTCTCCATCTTCGCTTTATTCTTGCGCTCTTCCTGACCCATGACCATGTGCCCTTGCGCAAGATAACCTTTGATCTTTAAGCAGTCTTGTTCGTACCTATCTCGAGCCTGTAATTATAATAGAGTCAGCGGGTATTATATATTGTCCCATAGTACCAAAGTACCTTGTTAACTGCGTTTGTCTGCTGTTGCTTGACTTTGAATAACTTTTCCACGCCGCTTTGTACAATCTTCCTTCGCTCTTTCATACCCCCAGCAAATGCCGCCAATGGTTCTTCCAATTCGCTCTTCATTTGTCCTGCAATTGTTTGATGCGATTTTCCCATTGCTTCGACTTCTCCCCTCATAACATCAAGCGAAGCCCGTAAACTGCCTGCTTCTGATGATCCCAAGGGTTTGCGACATAGCGCCGTCAACTTTCGAGCGTATTCGTCTTCTATCGAAGCACGAGCTGTCGGAAGTGAGCATACTAGTCCAAGATACGTGTATGAAATGCGGATTCTGACTGTTATAGAAGCTCTTTAATTCGTCGCATGTCACCTTCGCATTCTGCATGCGCTCAAGCAGTGGCTGTACACCAGCGTCATCTTTGCCCCAGAAGTTGTTCGCAACTACCTAAGTCAGCCAAATACTCATTATTCGAGTAGTTACTACGTACAGGACATAGTAACCGTCGGGCCTTCCGCAACGGTTCCAGGCATCGTGGCGGAAGCCGGGCGTTGAAGCCTTGAGCTTGTTACTCTCTTCAGTATGAGATATCAAATTTTGAATGACTGAGAATAGCGACTTAGATACAAATCGGTGGCAATGGCAGTATATTAGAGTGCGGCAATATGTTGGGTATTAGGTGGTTTACGGAGCTGAGAGTTGAGATTTGGAGTTGGTGGTGTGATGCGAGTTTACTAAAGTAATTGTAAACATTGCAGCGTTGCGGGGCAACGGATAAGCGCTGCTTCGTTTTTCGGCTTTAGTGGCCCTCCGTAGTTTGCGCAAGTCGCCCACCAATCTGATTGCGGCAAGGTACCGGGATGTTCCACCAGAGCCTCAACCTACCAGTATCCAGGGCTTCACATCAATCTTGCAATTTGTACATGTCACACAACCAAACTCCGCCCTGCATTCCGCCTCATACTTTCACATCACAATTTAGATACTCTCCGGAGTCCCATACATCCTAAATCCTCCTGTTCCTCTCCGGGCGTTACGAATGGTCGCGTATCCTAGATGACCTTCCCTCCCCCTCACCCTGCAGCTCAGAACTCCATTGCTTCTAATACAAACAAGAACTCCAGTGCGCGACCAGCGAGAGTACAGCCTTCAGCCTGGGGGCTGCCCGCTCCAGCTACAGGCGCTCGGCGTGGTCTAACTCCTCTTGCTACAGATCTTGGCTCATCATCACTCGAGCCCACTGGGCGACCTACATCCACCGCCCCGCCTTTCACTTCTACCTTCTCATCTGTTCTCAATTCTTCCAGCCGGAATACAAATAGCCGTGTCACCTACTCTACACCCTCCACAGCCTCATCCTTTTCCCCGTCACAAACTGGATCCCAGCAAACCCCTCAGCTGCTCTTGTCTCCAAGGTCAAGAGCCATTACGCCCTCATCAAATTCATACTTGGCGTCCTCCGCCGCGGCTTCGACCACCGCGTCTCAAGGAGGAGGTGGGAGCGGTAGCGGTGGAGGAACCCAAAGGAACCAGACCTTCTCGCCCTCATCGCAACTTCAGACTTTGAATTCGCCCACAAACAACACGTTTGATCGGTCGGCGTTCGGTGGGTCTGCTCCTTCATCTGGAATATCTGGCCAATCATCAGTGTCGAAAATTGTGGTCACGCAAGTGTTCTTGCTCTTGGGATCTATAACTGAAAAAGAGGGCAAAGCCAAGTGGGACTCCCAGGCAGAGGCCATACACAAGGTAATTCGATTAACATTTAGAGATCATCTAGCTTGTACTGGCTAACTATTTCTCAGCTGGTGGAATCAAACGGCATGGATGTCTTCGCAAAGTACTTCCGTCGCCTACTTGTCGGCAACTCTCCCCAAATCTTTCCCGGCGTTAACCGTAATGTCGAGAACCCCGGCAACTATCAGCTTCTGGTGCAGGAGATGGAGAAGATCACACAAGATCCGGAACAAGCTCCACGAATTGCAGAGATAATAGACACCTCTGAGGGTGACATATTTCGTGATTTCGAGCTTGCGACGTTCATGGATCACTTCAAGTTGAATGCCTTGGCTAAGACATTGCTGGCATCAGCCTTTACGCACGTCTCAAAACAGGACCTTAAGATAAAAGGTAGGCTTCACTATATTGCATTGTGCTTCATTCACTAATCACAGGCAGCCGGTGTTATCCTTTCCAATAACTCTCCTGCTTTACTTCAAAGCCTTGCCAACGCCCGCAATGACGACTTTGACGTTGAACCATCCCTTCTCGCCACAAGTGCCTACAAATTCCTTCAAGATTTACCCCAGGACCTCAGAAAAGATGCCGAGAAGAACAAGGTATTCCATGCTTTGAACCTCCGTTATTCAAAGCTAGACATGCAACCACCTGCTGCAATACGATCAGCAATGGCTTTGATTGAATTGCTAGACAGTGGTCAGGATCTCATAAATGAGGTTCAACGTCGAGGACCCCGAGCGACTGCGAGCCTCGAATCTGCAAAGGAAGTTCTAACAGGATATCCTGGTGATCTCAACGAGGGGCAAATCGCGGGCGCTCTCTTGTTCATGATTCTGGCTCCAGAATGGCAACAGTACCGTCCTTCTCTATTTGTGTCTGCAGTCCGAGAATGCTTGGAGTCTTGTGATTGGCAGAGAGTCGTCCGCGAATTCGATTGCAGCGACTATGCTGTGTCCAGTGATCAGTTCTTGGCACTTCTGAATGCTTTGCTTCCAGTCGCTCACAACGATGCTCAATTCGACATTCAAGCACTGTGGGGCGGAAGATGGCAACATTGTGGGACCCAGCTTCACTTCGCTATGGGTTTTGCATCTCTCCCATCTTCCATATTAGATGCGCGAACAATACCTGGTCTTCGCAAATCGTACAATCCTATGGACTACATTGATGGTCCCCAGGAGGTATTGCAATACATTGAAGAGGCACAAAGGGATACTATGATATCGGTGGATGCAGTCGCGGCAATCATCAATCTTGCCTTCACATCTCCTCGGATACCGGAAGACGCCGAGGCCGCGAAAGAACTTGTCCTTGGACCAAAACAGAGCTTCTTTCTTTGCTCCGCAGCTGGAGTCCCGAAGCCCTGGAGTCCAGTCCAGCAGTCTGTGATGGGAAGGCTACTGATTTCTTACCTAGACAAGCAGTTTCCTGAGTATGCTTATGTTCTTTATTCTCTGTGGCGGCAAGATAAACAGTGGCTCGCCTCTACGTTAGCTCATATCCATAGCGAGGATCCCCTCAAGATGCCTTTGATACTTGAGCATGCCCATGAGCTTGGATGGCTTCCAGAACTTGCTGAGTTGATTTCCGGTTTTGGAGTTGACCTAGTGGCTTTAGCTCATCGTCGAGGATATATCGACCTCGAGCAATGGGCACAGGACATGCTTACAAGAAGTCCCAATGAACTAACATCAACGTTTGTAAAGTTTTTGAAGCTCAAAGCCGAAGACGAGATGCGGACCGCTCGTAATGAGCAGCCTGGTCCACGAACGGTGAGTCTAATAATCAAGACCGTTAGTATCCTCTTAGATGCTCTGGAGCAAGCAACAAGAGATGGAGCAGAAATTGTTGGCCTCGAGAGACAGTGCATACAAGCTTTCCCAAGACTCATCAACTATGGAGAGGGCGTGGACGACGTGATTGACCAAAATGGGGCAGAAAGTAATCTAATGTCCGAGACTACCGATGACCAGATGCAGGATCTATACAAACGTATGTATAACAGCAGCCTGGAAGTCCGGGATATTCTCACTCTTTTGCGAGACTACAAGTCTTCGAGGGACCCTGCCAAGCAAGATCTATTTGCTTGTATGATCCATGGACTCTTTGACGAGTTTGTGTGTTTTAACGAGTACCCGCTGCCGCCACTCGCGATGACGGCCGTTCTTTTCGGCGGTATCATCAATTACGGTCTGATCTCAGGCCTCGCCCTTCGTGTTGGCCTCGGTATGATTCTTGAAGCTGTCCGTGACAACCTCACCCAAACATCCATGTACAAATTTGGGCTCCAGGCACTTTTGCATCTGATGGATAAATTACCGGAATGGCCTGGATATTGCTCTGTGCTCGTACAGATTCCGGGACTCCAGGGCACCGAAGCTTTTGCAAAAGCCGCAGAAGTACTTGGTCAGAGCGATATCCAATCAGGTTTTGACGCGGAGTCAAATGGTATCAATGGTGTACCAGAGGGTATGGGACTATCAAACGGGGAAATTGATGATTTCTTAGCTCCGAACATCCACTTCAAGTCAATTCATGCAGAGCCTGCCATGAACTCTGACATTTATGAAGACCCTGACTCTGAAACACAAGAGAAGGTTGTATTCTTCTTTAACAACGTCTCGGACCAGAATCTCCCCATGAAGCTCAAAGATGTGCAGAAGGCTCTGAAAGAAAAGCACCACCAATGGTTCGCCTCGATGCTTGTGGAAGAGCGCGCGAAACTTGAGCCGAACTTGCAGCAGTTATATCTCGACATGCTGAAGCTACTTGGCAACAAAACGCTTTGGGCTGAGGTCCTCCGGGAGACTTATATTAGTGTGCAAAGAATGTTGAATGCCGAGTCGACTATGAACTCACAAGCAGAGCGAAAAAATCTAAAGAGTTTGGCTAATTGGCTAGGATCGTTGACGATCGCAAGGGACAAACCTATAAAGCACAAGAACGTCTCGTTTAAAGATCTTCTGGTCGAGGGGTACGAGACAGACAGGCTACTGATCGTCATTCCGTTCACCTGCAACGTCCTGATCCAGGCGTCAAAGTCTACGGTGTTCAAACCTCCCAATCCTTGGACGATTGAGATACTTCGAGTTTTACTTGAACTTTACAAGCACGTTGAGCTCAAATTGAACCAGAAGTTCGAGATCGAAGTACTTTGCAAGGAACTTGGGGTAGATAGAAATGCCCTTGAGCCTTCTACAGATATAAGGACTAAACCCCACCAAGAGGAGGACTTATCTGCGTCTATGATACCTGACGGAATTGACGGTTTCGATGATTTGGCTTTGAGTATAAGCAGACCGCGAAACGCGAGGTTCTCTCCAAACACGATTGCCGCATCATTGCCAGATCTCGAAACTATGTTGGTGTTCCCTCCATCTACTGGCAGTATTACCAATCAACAACGACTACGCCAGATTGTACAGAACGCTGTCCAACGTGCTATTTTAGAGATTATTGCACCTGTAGTGGAGCGTTCTGTTACTATTGCCACGATTGCAACGACCAACCTAATTCATAAAGATTTTGCACGAGAGTCTGATGAGGATCGGGTCCGAAAGTGTGCACAGCAGATGGTCCGGCAACTCTCTGGGAGTCTTGCTTTGGTTACTTGCAAAGAGCCACTACGGATGAGCATGACGAATTACATACGCATGGCGCAAGCCGAATTCCCTGATCAGTCTTTTCCCGAGGGTGCGATCCTGATGTGCGTGAACGATAACCTCGATACAGCTTGCAACGTTGTAGAGCAGCAAGCAGAAGACCGTTCAATGCCGGAGATTGAGGCTCACATCGAGGCCGAGATAGCTCAGCGACGCCAACATAGAATGGAGCATCCCAATGAACCATATACGGATCCTGATTATAGCCGTTGGGCTGGATTCATTCCTGAACCTTACAAACAGGGTCCGGGTGGTTTAAACCAAGAGCAAATGACGATCTATCTCGACTTTGCTCGTCAATCTCGGGGACCAGCTAGTCACGCTCAGAACGCTTCGTTAGACAGTGGTCGACAACTTCCAGATGTACTCCAAGAGGCTTTCTCTATACCTCACAATCCCAATTCCATAGAGCCACCTGCGACTCCACATCAACTCCCTCATCCGCAACAAGGGCGAATGCTTCCACCCCCAGTACCTACTGCAATTCAACAACCTTCAAACGGGTTCATGGACGCTAGGGCTGTCTCGGAGCGCATTGAAGATTTAGTTGCCGACATTACCCATCTAGCCAAGGATAGACCCGATAGAACACTGAAAGTGGTCGAGTTGGATCAAAAGGGCCCGATGATCGATATCGTGAACGAGATAGAACAGCTGATCAACTCGTTACCAGTCAATCGTGACACCGTGGCCTATCAAGCCGCAAATACCGTCTGTATGGCTTTGTATGGGCAAACAACGAACCCTTTACAAGTCGAATTCCTAGTAAGGCTACTGGTCAAGCTATGTAAAATCTCTCCGAGCATTTCAAAGGAGGTTACTATGTCGTTTGCAAATCAGGAGGACGAGAAAATTCTCAATGTTCCCGTGACCATTGCACTTCTCGAGGCCGGCTTTATGGAGCTGAGGCAGGTAGATATGACATTGACAAAGGCCATTCGGGATCGGCGGCTGGTCTCTATTGGTTTTCTATCGGATATCATGAACGCACTGCTACTCAACAGCCACCCATTTGGTCTCAGAGCAGACTTTGCAAGCAGCCTCGGAGCGATGGGGCAGTGGCTGATTGAGGAACCTGGTCTGTCAATGGGTACAGAACTCATGCAACGATTAAGGGATTGGGGAGTCCATGATTATGTCGAAAGCAGGCCTGACGAGCGATCTCTAATCAGACAACATCAGTTGCAATATATCTTTACAGAGTGGGTTACCATGTGCGGTCATCCAAATCCTACCGAAAAGATGTTCGGGGCATTTATCTCTCAACTGCATCAAAGGCAATTGTTGAATTCACAAGACGAAATGGCACTTTTTCTTCGGCTTTGTATCGACACATCCGTGGAAGCTTATGAACGCGAGGATCCGAACTCGATTGCGAACGAAGGCTACTTCAACGTCGATTGCCTGGCCAAACTCATTGTTCTTCTGGTGAAGAACCAAGGTGAAACAGACGGCGCTGTTAGAGGCAGCAAGGCTGCGTACATGAATTCGATACTGTCCCTTGTTGCTCTGATATTTAACAACCATCACGTCATTCGGGGCGAGCTTTTCAATCAACGGGTCTTTTTCCGGTTATATTCGAGTATCCTTTGCGATTGGCATGACTTTGCCAGAGAAGATTACACCCAGGACCGAGACATGATACTGGTCTTTGCTGATAACTTTTTGATACTGGAGCCGCGATACTTCCCTAGCTTCACCTATAGCTGGCTAATTCTGATTTCTCACCGGATGTTCATGCCTGCCTTGCTAAAGCTTCGCGATAACGAAGTGAGTTTGTTGGATTCGCAGAGCCAGACTGTGCTAATGTGACTAGGGTTGGGATGTTTACGCTAAAATTATGGACGGCTCTTTGACTTACGTAGGTGAATTGCTCATGCCAGCCATGGTCTCACCTTTAGCCAAGGATCTTTATCGAGGCGTATTGCGTATCCTTCTGATCCTACACCACGATTTCCCAGAGTTCCTGGCAGAGAACCACTACCGCCTCTGCAACATCATCCCAGCACATTGTATGCAACTTCGAAACCTCGTTCTTAGCGCATACCCTTCGTCATTCCCAGAGTTACCAGATCCATTCACAGCAGGCCTCAAGGTCGATCGTCTAGAAGAGATCAGAAACCCGCCTCGGATAGCTGGAGATATCATCCAGCCTCTCCTGTGTATCAAAGACGTCGTGGACAGCTCATTGAGAAGCACTGACATTTCAGATGAGAACATCAACACGGTAGCAAATGCCGCTCACAATTCAAGCTCGGACTACGGGAATTCCAACGTCAACACTCCTCTCCTTCATGCCCTAGCTCTCTACTTGGGAGAAAGCGCCCTCTCCGCGGCTGGCCAAAAAGGCGGCCCTTCTTTCTCCAATGACTCTCCCCAAGCCACCTTTATGACCAAATTAGCCAAAGAGCTCCATCCCGAAGCCCGCTATCACTTTCTCAGCGCAGTCGCCAACCAGCTCCGCTACCCAAACAGCCACACTCATTACTTTAGCTACGCGCTTCTCCACCTTTTTGGTAATGATCTGGCCGACCAACAAGAGTCGGACGTGCGTCAGCAAATTACCAGGGTGTTGTTGGAACGATTGATTGTGCATCGACCGCATCCGTGGGGGTTGATAATCACGCTGCTGGAGCTGCTGAAGAACCCGAGTTATATGTTTTGGGATCTGCCGTTCATCAAGGCGGCGCCCGAGGTATGCAATTTATTCCGCACATTTGTCATTGGATTTAATAATTACTGCTTGCAATCTAATACCGATATGAATTATGGATTATTGTACTGACTTGAAGGGTGTAATGCAGATTGAGAGACTGTTTGGGGCGCTCTTCCAGCATATCAACCAGAGTCCCAGGTCTTTGGCTTGAGCTAGCGATTGACAATGGGCATCATGGAGTGTTGGAGGATGCGGAGCGATCTGACTCTGCCATGAGCATAGCGGCATTAGCAAGGAAATGGATGGACTTTGCAGTCTGCAGTACGATAGAAGGAGTTTGTATGACATTGCTTTTCAGGGGCGGGCAACTTTTCTCGACTTACGTCTGCGCAATACCATCTGTTGCGCAATATCCAACCACGGCTGTTGAATGAAAGGGGGCAACGGCATGGAAGGTTTTAACGCTGTTACAAATGTATAATAGGAAGATGGCAGAAGGGGAAGTGTATGTAGGATAATACCTCTATTTGCTAGTCACTATTTGCTGTTTGCTATGAGAGAGCTAGAGGGTTATTTTGAGAGGATCTGAGTGAGACTGTGGTGTGATGTATTGTGTTATGTTTACCTACTGCAGAGGACTTATGGTTGATGATGTGATTGCTACGCTAAGACTTTGGAAGATTCTCAACGGGCTATTGTCATTGCAGCATCAACCGAAACGCAAGCACTTGATCTAGATAACGTAGGATGAAGGGATTTGGCTATTGTGGCCTTGTGAAGCATGTTTCATATCTCCATTCGAATATCTTGCGCTAGTGATGGTGCACAATTAGAGGTACTCGCACTAGTAATTGGAGAATAGGAGCAGAGTTGTTGAACATGATCTTGACAATAGAAAACCCTCGCGCTAGCAACATGATGATAGCAACACATAAAAAGCCTATTGTCGACTGCTAGCGCCTGAGCTGGCGAAGGGCGGGTAGTATATATATTTTGGTTTGTTTCCTGCTTGCAAGATGTTTCTGCAACGTACATCCTTTTTGAAAGCTACTTTCTTCAGGGATATCTTTCTTCAGACAACATACTTCTTACATCGCACACATCTTTCTTCAGACAGCATATCTTTCTTCATAAACAGCTTCCTGCAACAGTACACCTTTTCTTCAGCTGCATACCTCTCTTCAACACACATCTTCACGGATATCTCCGCTGTCAAAGTTTAGCTTCTTGCAACTACATACACATCTCCCCGCCATCGCACTGCTGGTCAGTGTTCCCTTCTTCTCACCTCGCGTCGTGTCGTCGTCTTATCCACCAAAGTTAGTAAGTTAATCTTTGATTCTGGGCAATCGTATGGTTGGCTGACTGGGTTGGCTAGGAGTTTTGCTCCAGCGAATCCTTTCTCTTCACAAGCACACTGCCGGTCAGTGTCTCGTTCCTTTCGTCTTCATTTATCTAAATTAGTAAGTTTAACTTGGGTTTGCTGTGGTTACATAACCGTCTGACCAGTTTTATAGCTTCGACAATCCGCTCCAGAAAATACCATGTCGGCCCAGAACCGTTATGCTCTTCGCTCCCATGGGCCAGTCCCCGCTCCTCCTGCTCTTCCCGGCCGCATGGGTCGCGACGGCCTTCCGCGTCGTTCTCCGCCTACCGGCCGGCTTTGGTTGAAGCGGCGGGCGCGACCAGTCCGTCGAGTCGCAGACCGCTTACGAGACGTCAATCTTGTAAAGATCAAAAAATTGGAGGAGGAGATGGAAAAGATGAAACACCACTGGACATTGGAGATGGAGGCGCGGCCGGGGGCGTGGATGCATGAAGCGACTCCGGATATATTGGGGGAATGGCGGGAGAATAGGGAGTGGGCGATCGCGGATCGTTGGAGGTTGATGGCGGTGCTCAACGGCAGAGCGATGGTGCTTGGAGAGCTTTATGATAAGAAGGTGGAGGAGTTGAAAGAGGCGAGGGAGGACGCAAAGAAGGACAGAAAGGAGTTGAAGGAGATGATAAAGTTGTCGGAAATATGGCGTAAATGGCGGAAGTGATTGCCGAGAGCAGGGAGATGGAGCTACGCGAGCAGGTGAAGGATTCGCAGTCGGAGGTGACGCAGTTGAACAGAGGGAGTATCTAGAGCAAGAGTGCGAAGACCTGGCGTCGTTGACGTTGTAGCAATCATTGACTTCTGCCTCACAATATCATCTCCGGCCGAATGGTCGCTTTAAATTGCTGGTGTTTACTTGGAGTATTCTGTTAGATCCGGTAATTTATATCAATCCGGCAAGCTCCCGCACAAAGGCCAGTAGTTGGTTTCAATTGTAACAAGTAGCCAGCATAGCAACATGTATTTTACCGCAGTACGTCCTGGTTCAAAGCTTCGTGATCCGTCCAAGCCAAAGTGGATTGAGGGTGCTGTCAAACCCTGGTTGAGATCTCCGCTTCTCAGTCTCGTCATTCCACTTCTTTAGCATATCCAGTACCCAATCCGCTACAGCCTCTGCCGCTCCCTTAGGTTTCTCTAAAGGCAATGGATGATGGGCTCCATCCACGAATGTCTCTTTGACCTGGCCTTTTGCGACACCGCCACCGCCCATGTGACCTGTTCCAGTCTGTTTCACTACGCCTTCGGCATAATCGGAGTCGTGCAATTGTGATAGAGTTCCCCAGACGTATAGAACTGGTGGATGAACGTTGGCCAGACTTTCAAAAGCCTGCCTTGATTCATCTTGGTAGAATCCAGCGATTACAGTAGTATTCTTTCCGCGCTTTTGATAATCTGGTGCTTCCGGGTAGCCGGGGAAAGGAGGGTCAGGGCGCATCATGGTGTACACTTCCATTGATTTCGGAGTTGTCAAAGTCACGGGTTTGGCTGACCCGTTCTCCGAGGGTATGTCTCGCAAATCGTATTTCACGACGCGCTCAAAGACTCGAGGATCAAACGCAGCGTAGTAAGGATTGGCAGCGAACTGTTTCCGGGCTTGTTCGCGAGACGGCCATACATCTTTACGATTGGCCATGAGCGTCGCAACATGGAACCGGTCTGGGCGCACATCCTTATCTCCTTTCCGTTTCTTGTACTTATATCCGGTCGCGAAAACTGGTTCCATCGAGATGATTCCTGTGAACAAGCGTGGATGGAAGATTGACATCATGGTAAGTGTGACACAGCCCCAAGACTGACCTACTCCGACGATGGGATGCGGCATCTCTGCCTGGAAGTAATTGACCATCTGTAGCAAGTCTCGAGAACTATCAAACCAATGCGGCTCGTCGCCAATGATATCTTCATTGAGAATGTAGGAAGCGCTATGGTGAGCAACATCAGCTGCCCAGATTCCACGTATTGGAACGCGGCAGTGGAGGAGCTCATCAAAGAAAGGCTCGTATGATTCCTTCGACGATCCAACGCCATGGGCCATAATAAGTGTGACATCCCCAGGCTTCACGTCCCGGTTCCGTGGGACATAGTGCTTAACAGCTAGCTTTAGATGTGCGGTACTCTCATCTCTGACTCCTCTGCTAAATCCTCGAATATGAGATGCGGGAATGACATGGGCTTGTACGTCCCAGAATTCTTCAGACATGCTGTCTAGTTTGAGGAGGGAAAGATATTTGCATCAAATGTTTAGGAGATGAAGCGAATCACCATGTCACTTTCTCGTTCATGCTGTCAACACAGTAATGCGTGGTCATGGGTCGCGGCATTGATGGTGGATGAATTGAAAGTGAATGCTAGTCCTTCAAAGCTGGCTTTATAAACTCAGTCTGGCACTGACATAACTCTTCTATCCCAAGTCCCTGTTTGATGAGATAGTCTCAGGGGAGTCGTTGCCTCCTGAATCATGTCGCGACGAATCTATGAGATGGAATGTCGTCGAGAAGAACAAGCCCGCCAAGCTCGCCAAGCTAGGGTTTTCGCTGACAAAGCAGCGACTTCCGCCCGACATGTGATCGCCGACGACGTGCCTCAACCTATTCAGAATGCCTTGATGGGGAGCTCAGAAAGGGAGCAAACGGCGTTCGGGAAAGCTGTGGTACGTTGGCTCCAAACCTTCTTCGAATGCGCATAGCTGAACTATCTAGGACACAGCTCTCGTTCCCTTTCATGCCGCCATCTCCAAACCTGCCCAGAAGGCTTATCTGGGGACATTCTTGCTTGTGGCGACGAGCTTGCTGCTCCTAGGTGTTTCAACTGTTGCTTACACGTTGTTCTACTACAATTTTGTTCCTCAAATTGGCGTTGAGCGGGTCATACACCTGCAATTTGGGTGCGTTCCCACCTCGAATGCTGGGAATGGATTGCTAAAATCTGGAATGGCGTAGGGATGGCCATCCCTACGGTATCGCTTCTTTGTCTTCTTCCTTGACATCTTTGCAGGCCTACGATATCACCCTCTATCTTCATCTACCACGAACCCCCAATAACATTGAAGTCGGAAACTTTATGCTGGACTTGTCTCTCCTCTCTCCCCCACTGGCTTCAGCTTCGGATACTCGATTGCCCTCTCTAACACCTCTAAATAATCACACTCAAGTCCTTGCTCACTCCAGACGATCTGCAATCCTAACCTATGCGTCGCCCATAATAGATACGGCGAATACGCTGAGTGAACTGCCGTGGTATCTGATAGGCTGGAAGACGGAAAGTGACGTCTTGGAAGTGAAGATGTTTGAGGGTGTAGAGTTTGCGAAAGGCTGGAGTAACATACCTCAGGAGGTGAAGGTAGTGGTAGAGGCAGATAAGAAGATGCAGTTCTATGAAGTGGGAGTCAAGATTGTTGCGCGGTTTAAGGGGTTACGGTGAGTCTTAATTTCCAAGCGGTTCACACTCAGTATGTCTTTTTGATCTTGAGGGCTCATTCTATGTATTGAAGCTGGGTTCTCTACCATCACCGCATCCTCTCCTATCTGTTCTTCACCACGGCCTTTTGGACCAGTTCAATGACAACCGCCCTCGTCGCCTGGCTTATCCTCTCGTTCTTCGTGTCCTCTAGCTCAACTGCTCCCAAATCTGAACCTAAGAGAAACGGGTCCATCATCAAGACTGAACCTTCAGACTCTGACCATTTTGATCCCTTTTCAACCGAGGATCTTTCTGATACATCTCGGACATTCCCAACCCTTAGGCGGCAGCCGCCGTTGCATTTTACAGGACGCAATGAGCCTACGAAGAAAGAAGAAGCGCGGGTGAAGGAGGAAGAAGAGGTTCTTGGATCGGCTGCCATTGACCCATTACACAATGAAGCAGATGATGAAGAGGATGATGAGGAGCGAGATACGACAGGATGGAGAGACTCTGGGATTGGGACAAGTCTCGAGGAAGGGGATAGGAGGGAGTCAGTGCAGAGGAGGAGAAGGGCGTTATTTAGCGGCACAAATGAGTAAGATCGATTATTCTAAAACACTCAAGCTATAAGAACAAGCCATCAGAAATACTACGCTGCCCTGAGTGATTTTTGACTTGTAACCACGTTTTTAGGTGTAAGTTTCCAAGTGGAGCATTGAAAGACCCCTCAATGATTGTACAGATAATACGCTGTAAAGAAGTAGCCTCTCCAAATCTAAGAATTATAATCAAGTAGTTGAGAATATAACCGGTGAACTTTTGTACAGCTACTCAACTACCTCTCTACCAGGCGTCTCCTCCCTGTGGACGCAGAGCTGTTAAGATGGAGAAGACGTTTGAGATCTGCCTTTACAACTGGAACCTAGAGGATTGGAAGGATGGGTAATCAATTTTATAGTTAGTGAAGAACAATGGAATAGGTTCTCACATCTGAAAGCTTGAAAAAATGAGGGGCGGATAGAGGTTTACAGGTTCAGACTCAGGTAAATAGATGATTTAGGCTCTATGAGTATGGGTAGAGCACAGCTTGATGTCGAAATGAGTAGTAGTGAACAAGAATATCAGCTTTTTGACATGGCCGTGTGACTGAAAGGTGAGTAGATGTGTTCGGGCTAAGACATAGACAAATGAATTTTGAATGAGATTAGCGCAGGAAATGGGATAGGTTGAAGTCGATACGGGCAGTAGTAAACAGAAGCTTAAGTTGCGTAATGAGATTACATCTACAAAGGCATCAAGACGACATGTCTATGTGGCGAAGTTGTCACGTCGATGAAAAGGTGAATATTAGTCTGCAAGCACCAAAGCGTTTTGATGTAGCAAGCAAGAGAGCAAGAGCCAGTCAATCTCCAGGAAAAAGCAAAGCACCCAAAGCAAGAAGTCCACGTTCTATCCAGCACACCAGCGAAGCAAAGACCCAGCCAACACCACCTGCAAGTGACGTTAGTCGATGCACCTAGATGGAGAAAAGGAAACCAAGCTTACCCACAAACGACCCCTAGCGGTCGAGGCCCCCCATCGCCCCCGGCCGATCCACCCAGAAGCTCTCCCTCCGCCCCTCTGGGGCCTGCTTCGTCAGCCGACGAGGCGACTTGGCGAGGGGGCGGACCGGCCCAGTCCACTGGGAGGGGAGCTCAACCCCCTCCACGTCGGATGGCCCATTGGCGAAGGGCACTTTCTTCGCCCTGTGGCAGGGGCGGCAGGCGAGACAGGAGGCGATGGAGGAGAAGAGGGGGGAGGCGAACAAGCAGACGGGAGACATTGTTGGTGGAGAGGGGAAAGACAAGTTGGTTGGTGGTTGTGAGGGACGAGTTAGTCAAGTTGGCTTCTAGATCATTAGGGGTTGGCACTGTGATGCTGAAGGATGTTTGGTTTCGACTTACCTGTTTGGATGAATCGAAGTTTGGTTTTAGTGAATGATTGTTCGTGGCAGAATTTAACTGCACTTACCTTGTATGAAATTTAGCTTAAGCGAGCCCTATTCAATACCGTGAGAAAGGCGACTAAGCGGCCCTTCTTACCTTATGGAACGACGCTCAACGCTTCAGTCTTCTTTCTTTGAGCGCCTCGGTGTGTCAAAGACGTGGATGCACGTCTTCACGTGTATTTTGCTGGAACAAGAGCCAGCAGAGCAGCGCCGGAGCGAGCACTTAGTACCGCTATTGGAAAGGCACTGTTCACCGGAAACGCTCCGAGTTGCACGACTCCTTCATGAGTGTCCGGACGTGTAAGAGAGCAGAACAAGCACCCTGCTGACTTTGAATCTGGTTTTAGAAGAACCGCACGTCCACGGTAAGGCCTGTTGCAAGTCCGTGCCTTGATCTCCTGACATCACGTCCTCATAGGGGCCTGGTCCTTGTGTCACGCACCTGGAACAACTTCGGAGCATTGTTGCTCGAGCGAATGGCCTTGAAGGACGACTGCACAGCTCTCCAGTCTTAGTCTTTGGCTGAACCCACTGAGAGGCTTCTTGGTGTCCACAAGTGCTAGAGATGCTTGGACGGCTTCAACCCATCAAGGAGAACACTCATTGGGGAGCGGCAATATAACCTTGCCCTGGTAAATGGTACGGCGTGTCGGTGCAAGCAAGCTTTTGGCAGTATGTAGATACCCAACTGCCGGTCCTGATTACTGTGTGCTATTAAGAGACAAAGAAAATATCAATGAATGAAAATCTCGCTACGTGGGTATCTAGGTCAAGCAAAGGAAGACTCTTAGACAGGCGCCTCACTCCGAGTCTACAAAGGAACTTGCTAATCTGCCGAAGATAGGAACCTCGAAGCGATCCAGAGTATTTGCTGAGACGGTATCAGTACCGTACACATTTAGGGAAGGAGAACCCCACCATCTTGATAAGCTCGAAATGCCAGAAAACCTATAAGCCCAAGATCTAAAACAAACAGCATCCACGAGATAATCTTCGTCCAGGAGAATATGAGGTGCACAACCTGGAGCTCTGTCAGTCATCGTGTCTGTAACATCGTCGAACGTCACTGACAAATATAGCCGTGAAGAGTAGACTCGATTGCCATGCATGGAACCTGCACCGTTACTTGTCAGCCTTATCCATCCTTTTCTGAAGTGAAATCAAGTCATCTACGCAAATGGAACGCATTCACCGAGACCGGTGAGACATGCCATTGTGCCACAGAGATGCATAGGATCTACAGAAAGATGAATGCCGGATTTGGGAGAAAGAGATGATCTGAGGTCTTTTACAAACGATATTTCAAGACAGTCAAACGCTTCAGAAATACTGCTTATCCTTATGACAAGTCCTGGGATGGTAAGATACATATACCTACAAGCATAGGGTTTCGGCATGGCCAGAAGGCCTCAAAGTAAGAATGCATACGCAGTCTTGAAGAAGAGTGATAGGACACAATGATGAATGAAAAGAAGGAAGCAGGAGCTAATAAGGAGACACGAAAGCGAGAGGCATGATGCCAAAAGACCTCTCTGCCCTTTCCCAGCCAGGACACTTCTTCCATCTTTAAGTCCAATACGTACCGAAAATAGTCACTCTTGTGCTCTGCTACCAGCAAGAGTACCCCTCCGGCAGGCGGCAGGAGCAAGTATGCCAGCATCGCCTCGTAATCCAACCGTATTGGCAGACTTGTCTCGAACAGGCTTACATCCAGGCGCCCAGTTCCAATGCTGCCACCGCCAAACCCTCCTCCATTGCCATGTGGTTCATTGCTGAAATGGCTGGGGGCTGGAAGAGATGACGCGGCGAAAGGCTCTGTGGATGGTCGGCCTGCAGGCGGTGACCGAGGGTTTGGAGATCGAGTGGAAGAACGCTGAGGGGATGGGGAGAGTGCTCTGATGGTTTCCGGAGCAGTGTCTTGATAGGGAGCAAAGTCCATGGCTGAAAGAGCGGTCACAGCGGTCGTAGTAGTGATGGAGCTTGAGGGGTTGTGAGAGCTGAACTTTCGGGGTAATGGCGGCCGATAGTGGCAAAGCTGGCGGCTGTAACGCGATAAGGACGCGGTCGCACTGAAGGCTCTTTCCGTCCATCACAGCTTCAACCTTATTACGACTTCACCAGTGGATTACTACAGGTTTAGGTACTTCGAATGGCTCTTGAAGTCACTTCACAGGAGTATGGCTACTGGAATGGTCGGCCGTGTCTCAGAACGTGATGCGACAACAACAACAAGGACAACAAGAACGACTATTGCAAAAGGCAGAGCCTGGCAACGGATGAGAGGACAAAATCACACCGCTGCGCCACTTAGGCTGTAGGAAGCCTGAGCCAGGGGATTGTCACTTTTTGCATGCACCAATGTTGTCAGCTTTGCATTAAAACAATCAGGCGACAAGCTAGAATACCTCGAGTCCTGCTTTTTACTATGCACCGTTATCTTTGGGAATAACAGGCTCTATACTTTTCGTTCTTGTTATGGATTACATGCTACTTTGGTGGTAGATGCCAGGTGAGTCTTACTATTAACCGGGAGGAAAGTCGTAAGCAAAAAATCGAGATCGTCGCAGGCGAGGACAAAGCTTCTACATTCAAATTGTCTCAAGATCTAATTATCGGCTGCGCAGTGCTTTGATCGTTCTTCTATGACTGTCTCTTGGATCAAGGATATCTTTAAACCGACCCCTCTTCCGTGTGTTTCCTGTTCATGTTCATGTTCATGGTGGAGCGCTTGACGGAGGAAAGCGCATTGAACCAAAATCCTCGCAGTAACAACGAAACCATATTGCTTTCATTTATATTCTTTAATAGAGGCCTATTTAGTCAAAATTGCTTGGTCCTCAGCTTGGCGCCCGTGACAATTTTCTAGGCCGAAGCTCATATTTATTAGCTTTTCAGCCGCAGTGGGCCTTAAAGGTATATGACAACCTTATACTTGACTCACGCTTCCCCGACACTTACTCTAGACGCCCAGCGTTCACTTCTTATGATGTTCAACCTCGAAAATCCTCACTTTGACTCATTTGGTTCCACCTGTCGGATACTGATTTCAATATCACAAGCTTTGGCTTACAACGCTGTCGGAACCCAAGCCGCTTCACGACAGATTCTCCATTGGATTAAGGTTGCCTGAACCAGCACACTGAGGCTTCATGTAGTCACCAAGCGCACAATACTGCGACCGCAAGTATGGATTCAATCCAGCAGATGCAGTATGTAATCCAGGTCCTACACTACACTGGTCCACCGGTCGTCTTACTCTACTACCTTGTCGCTGCAACCGTCAGTGTTTGCACTTTACAATCTCTCAAGAAGCCTAATCAGAGGAAACAACAAATGCTTGCCATTTACTTTATGCTCTTTACCATGATGACTTACATTGGTGAAGCCTCGATGCTTGTATTCGACACTTTCAACAGCCAACCGCGCAGATCTACTACTGACAGCAATGTCTGTATTCCAGCCGGCAGTTGTTCTAACAGTCTATCCATTGGGCTTGAACGCTGACAACTCCCAGATCTATACCATCTCTTTCTTCCTAGTCTGGTCAACCCTCATCTTCTGTTTGCTGGACTCTAAACACCCTGTGTGGTACCCTTACCATGGGTCATGGTTACTGGCTCTTCTTCTCGAGATTGGGCATTTCAGTCTGTCCTTGACCATCCGCCGGCTTTCAAGTCCCTTTGACTATACTCTGCTTATCATTCAGATATCGCGGCTACTAGCTTTAAGCCTACTTGTAGCTTGCGTCTTCCGAATCTTCTCTAAAGTAGCCCTCCATACCTCGGGCGACGAGAGCGCTCCGCTTCTTTCGCAGATGGATCGGCCTTCTGGACCTGTTGATCTTTCTAATACGGCATACGGATCAGCAGCCACCGAAACCCTCTCTGACGGTGCTGACCTGGAATACGAAGCTGAAGAACTAAAGAAGGAGGAAGAGCAAAAACGAGATATCGAAAATCGCCTAAAGGCAAACGGAAATTGGGTTACCTACGTTCGCGAGTTCTTCATTTTTATTCCATACGTCTGGCCTTCTAATTCGAAAGATCGCAAACTTCGGTGGAATGTTCTAGGTGTTGTTATTTGCTTGGCCTGTATCCGAGCATCAAATGTGCTCATACCGCATCAGTTAGGGGTTGTCATTAATGCTCTGGGGACCTCTCGAGATCATGTTCCGCTCATGGCGATTGGTTTATATATCCTCTATTCCTTGGCACCATCTTCCGCTGGTATTCAGTCCATAAAAAGCTTGTAAGTATCCCCTCAAGGAATTGTAAGATATCTTCTGGACTAAATAGTTGTGAAAACACGTACCATGGGGGCAACGCTAAATGCAAACTCTTTATAGGCTATGGCTTCCCGTGGAACAATACGCCCACAAAGCTATCAAGACAGCTGCCTACAGCCACATCATGGGTTTGTCATGCGACTTTCATGACAACAAGCAATCTGGGGAACTATACAAATCAATCGAACAGGGTGATTCGATTAACAGTCTTCTGGAAATAGTATTATTTCAGGCTTTCCCAATGCTGATTGACTTGGTCGTGGCTTACGTATATCTCTACTACCTCTTTGGTCCTTACATGGCTTTGACGGTCGCTGCTACAACGATTATGTACCTGTGGGCCGCTACATGCTACAGTGCCAAGCAACGGGAATTACACCGCAGATATGTAGGCATTTGGCGAAAAGAGTACCAGGTCATGTACGATACGCTTGGAAGCTGGTCTACAGTAACGTATTTCAATCGCCAGGTATACGAGCGGGAGCGGTATGCTTCCGTTGTGGAGCAAAATATGCAGTCCCAGTTGAAGACGTCCCTTATCTTCTACATTTCGTTGGTAGTACAAAGTTGGGTTCTTAAGATTGGCTTCTTCGGCGCATGTATAATTGCAGCTTATCAAGTCACCAATGGCGAGAAATCAGTTGGAGATTTTGCGACATTGATCACTTACTGGGCTCAACTTACTGGTAAGTTTTCGGTATTTTATTAGATTCAAGGACATTGGCTTGAGTATGCCCTATGTCTATGTATCGGGTTATTCTAAGTTAGGTCGTTGCACCTCGTCGCGTTTGCAACATTGGCGGCCAGATCTGTCACGACTTTCCTCGGCAACATGAATCAACAACTTCTTGCATCTCTTTGCTAACGTCACAACGTTGCTGCTCGTTTCTCTTGAATTAATTGCTGATGTGGTCCATTCTAGGCCCACTTGTATTCTTCAGTCAGGCAAACCGGGATTTACAAGGCAATCTTATCGATGCGGAGCAGTTACTCCAACTGTTTCAGCAAACACCTAGCATTAAAGATGGTCAGGCAATCTTTGCACCCAAGGAATCCTCTGTCACCTTCCAGAACATTAGGTTCTCTTACGATGGAAAAAAAGAAGTCATAAATGGCATTAGCTTTGACGCTAAACCTGGTCGGAAGGTTGCACTCGTTGGGGAGACAGGCGGCGGAAAGTCGGGGTTACAGTTGGTGGGGGGTTGGAAAAGTTGAGCCAGGGCCGGAACTTTTTTTTTTTGATCCCGGCCCGGACTCAACTTTCTGCATATGCTAACCATGAGTTCAAAATTATTCCAACCCCGACTCAGCTTTCTGCATATGCTAATCATGAGCTCAAGAATTGATGTTATATAGTTAAAGTAACTAGAAGATAAACAGCTTGAGCGGAGTATTGAAGCCGTGCATATGCACAGCTTGAGCGAAGCATCGAGAAAACAGCACAATCACAGATCATGCATATATCATGAATAGCAAGACGAGCGAAGATTCTTCTACATATGCTTAGCATATGCACAGACGAGGCTTTGGTGACCAGATGTGAATTTTTTTGTGACCTCGCTTAATGCTCTTGGCATATGCTTCGCATAGGGCCCGGAGCTTTTCCAACCCGACGCCAAGAATTTTTTCCGACCCCGGCTCAACTTTTTCAACCCCCCGGCCAGCTGTAACCCGCGGAAAGTCGACCGTTCTCAAATTACTATTTCGACTTTACGATGTTACGCATGGTTCTATCTCAATTGACGGGCAAGACATTCGAACATTCCCTTTAGCAAGCCTTCGAGAATCTATCGGAGTAGTCCCTCAAGACCCAGACTTGTTTAACGATACGATCATGAAGAACGTTCGATACTCTCATCTCGAAGCAACAGATGAGGAAGTGATAGCGGCCTGCAAAGCTGCAGCTGTCCATGATAAAATTATGACCTTCACCGATGGTTATGCAACAAAAGTTGGAGAGAATGGCATCAAGTTGTCCGGTGGGGAGCTCCAGCGGGTTGCGATTGCCCGCGCCATCTTAAAGAACCCCAAGATCATGCTTCTTGACGAAGCAACTAGCAGCGTCGATACTGAGACCGAGTTACAGATCCAGCAAGCTTTGGAAAAGCTTACCGAAGGAAGGACTACCTTTATCGTTGCACATAGGCTCTCCACGGTGATGAACGCAGATCTGATGTTGGTAATCAAAGACGGCGCAATTATAGAACAAGGCTCACCCAAGGAGTTGCTGGAAGCCAAGGGAAAGTACTACAATCTTTGGTCAAAACAAAACGGTATTGTGTCAACATCCGTGAAGTCTGGAGATTGAGCATCTCGATTCTTTTAATCCTTCGAGTGGGAACAGACACTTGACGAACACTAAAGCCTGTGGAGGATATTGGGGTCTCTTGCTGGTGTTTCATAGGCTGCTGTTTGTCTGCTGCGGTATCTTGTTAGATGTGCACTATACTTTGTCTAAGTAAGAACAGAAAGGATCCCCTTGGATATCCGGCTCCGAGCAGCAGCCGTGAGCGCCATTGCTAGCTCGATACCTTGTTTGCCATGTCGAAAAGTTGATACTGAGGACTTTCGAGTGGAGGAGGCCTCTTCTGATTGGTCAGGAATCCTTTAGTCAAGCCGGGAAGACATATATCACTGATTCATTCCCGCCTAATCCCAGCTAATGGCATAGAACAGACACAAAGCACAATTTCAGATGCGCTCAACCACCTGGTCCTGGACTAGCACGAAAGATTCGCCCGAAGTAATCGTCAATTTTGTGGGATGCAGGGTCACTGAATCTGGGGACGTTGTTGACAACTCCGGCGTCAGTGTCGCCAAAGCAGAGCGATGTGGGCCGGAGTATGCGATGGATCCTCTACCGAAGCAAGATTTCACAGATGGGCAAGAGAGAGTATAATTTTCTGTCCTACCAATTGGTGCCTCGGAGGCTTGGCAAGCATCGAACCTACCAACGAATTGCCCTAGTGACTGCTGAAAATCATCTTCAGGTATACTCGGACTATCGGACCTAAAGAGGGGTTCATTGCTTTGGGAATCCTCTCATCACGTCTCCGCAGGGAGCAGAGAGATTCGTTAGTGCAGCGACAATCGGGATACGTTGAAGAGGGAGAGAATGACGCCTAATGTTAAAGCACTTAATTCCTTTCGAATCAGCTATGACACAATTTGGCAATTCTTGTTTACCATATCAAAAAGATACAGTATTGATGAGAATTGGGAGCAATACTCTCTTTTCATTGCATATGATGGTCTGAAACGACGTGTGAGGCTTGGTAAAGCCTATGGTATTGTGTAAGAAAATCGAGCGCCAGGGCCGGAAACCTATGTTTACGATACGCCGTAATACTCCCTAGGCAGGTCACGATTCGCCAGACCTATCCGAGCAACGAGACAACAGTTCTCTTAGAAACCAGCCGGTATCGCCATCCAATGAGGCCCAGGATCGTAGATTCGTCCTGGCTGGTTCCGCTGAATTGACACCGGGTGGCAGAAGCAACAAGACACAGATCTATATGGAGGAAGTCGTACCAGAAGATCCCGCCAGACGTGGAGTCCTACATTTAGCAGATTATATAATACAAGTCATTAATAAATACACGAGTCATCAACAACTACAGAAGTCTTACGTGCCAGCTTCAACAGCACTCCCATCCCCACCCGTCCCGTCCCCTTTCTTACTGCTCCCCCCAGAAGCCGCCATCTGCCACGCCGGTATCGCCGCTCTCCCACCGCTCTGGAATACGCTCGGTGTCTCTCGTCTTGGGACAGTCACTCCGGGTGCAGGCGCGGATGGAATTGAGCTCGTGGCCATCTTATCCTCTGATTGTGCGGTACCACTACTCGCGATGCCGTTTGGTGCGCTGTTTAGGCCTGTCGGTGTGCTGGTCCCGCTGGGTCGATCTGTTGGGGCGTTGGAATGTCTCGGCAGTGATTGTTGTGTGCTAGGTCCACTACTACCACCAACTCTGTTGTTAAGCAGCTTTTTGAGGCTGCGCATTTCAGCGCCTAGCTCTTCCAATCTCTTGTCCCCGGACTCCTTCCAGCCTTCTAAGGCCTTGGGGACTAGATCTTTTAGTCCCTGGACCTGATCAGCGATATTTCTTGATTCATTCTCTTGCCGTGTTTTTGCAGTCTTGAGATCCTCTATTACGGCATCGACATCTCGTAAAGTCGAGTCTAGTTTCTCTGTGCGTTCGACTTCTGAGGCTTTCAAGGTTGCGGTGTCTGCGGCAAGTTGGTCGATGAGGGTGAAGGCGCGGGTGAAGGATTCGTCGATGGAGGCTTTGTCTTGTTCGATTTGAGGTGGTGTTGGAGGAGCTATTAAGGGCATGATGTAGCGCTAGAGAAAATTAGACGAAGCTATGGCGACAGGGGGAAGAAGAACGTACCTTTGCAACTACGTAAAGGCCGTAGCTCACGCCGCTGGTGACGGTAGCCATTATGAACCAATCACGCCAATCGCGAGAAGGAGGCCTTGAAACCGTCAGTCATGTTGTTCTAATGATTCACATTGCCTAGCTACTGACTCTGGAGGTGACTGCCCCCATGGCGCTCCTTGATAAGGCCCGTACCCATAGCCAACAGGCTGTCTCATCATCTGCTGGTTGGAGTTTCCATAGCTGAGTTGGGTTTTAGAAGGCGGCGCTGGTGCACTTTGCTGCGCTGATCCATCCTCAGCTCTTGCCAGTGATATATCAATCTCTTCTTGAGTAAGGTTCTTGGATTGGAGGAAGGCTATTCGTTTATCGACGGATGAGGCTGCGACGGAGGGGTCTTGGAGGACTGTGAAAGCTGTTAGGATTCTCAGATTCAAGCCGTTCATCACAGCTCTTGGAAAACTCACAGGTAATCTGAAGCTTTGATTAGCGAATATCCTGGTCTAGCACCGGAGAGGGAACTTACAGCGGACGCGATCAGATCTTCTCGGACCATTCTAGCACAATTATCTACGTGTTAAATGAAGGAGGCCTACATGAACATAATCATAGAAGAAGAACTCTGGCGCTCAAGGAGAGTTCTGAGACAATTAGGCATCTGAACCCGTTTAATGGAAGTCGTCGGCGACTTGAACCTCGGCCCGACCTGCCTGTCGCGCTTGCGGAGGCTTGCCTTGTGAGGCTTAGCGCCTTTTACCCGGCCAACAACCACCTTTGTTTACTCACAAACATCGCGCAAATCCTTACCTTCGAATTGTCGCTGTCGCATTGCTTCATAGTTAATTGCTCTTCAACTGTATTACCAGAAAACTGTCGCATTGCGTGTTTGCGCGTTCTGATAGCTTCACATCCCCGCAATCCGACCTGTCACAACTCCTCCAAGATGTCCCAAGACACGGGGCTCTTCAGTGTGCGCCGGCCACGAGAGGTATGTATACATGAGCTCTACGTCGCTGCAGCCTGGCTTCCCTGCTGTATCGCTCTGCTAATTACTCTCCAGACTCTTGGTGGCCTCAATTACAATTCCGCGATCCCACAGCCAGCATCCGCGATGAAGAGATCAAACTCAATTTCCAGTATGAAAGATACCCAAATGACCGCCCCTCATACTACACACCATGCGCGATCTGTTTCCTCATCGCGCATGTCCCTGGCTCCAAATAGGCCTCAGCAGCCTACTTTCCAACGCTCATCCTCCGGTACGAATCTCGCAGATCTGGGGCGCCCTTCTACTGTACAGCGGAGCTCTTCGAACATATTTGGAAATACCGCGTCCGTGTCGAGGATGAGCTATGCTCCCGGAAGTGCGATGACACCTCACATGCAGCCACCTATGAGCACGTCGAAAAGCCTACAGCGAAGGAGTAGCGTATACTCACGACCATCATCCACTGGCCCAATGGGCCACCAATCGTTCTTCGTGCAAGCGCCAATTCCAGCTGGGGTACCTAGGGATCCAAGACCATTGAAAGACCGAAGCTATCAAGCGAAGGTTGGACAAGAGTTGTTGGATTACCTAACGCATAACAACTTTGAGCTAGAGATGAAGCATTCCCTTAGCCAGAATATGCTAAAGTCGCCGACCCAAAAAGACTTCAATTTCGTCTTTCAATGGCTATATCATCGTATTGATCCGTCGTATCGCTTCCAGAAGAACATTGACGCAGAGGTGCCTCCTATTCTAAAGCAGTTACGATACCCTTTTGAGAAAAGCATCACGAAGAGTCAAATAGCGGCAGTAGGAGGACAGAATTGGTCGAGTTTCCTTGGGATGCTGCACTGGATGATGCAACTCGCCCAAATGCTGGACCGCTACGATATAGGGGACTATGACGATGCGTGCGCAGAAGCTGGTGTAGATGTGAGTGGGGATCGCATCATCTTCCGATTTTTGAGCGGTGCCTACAGAGATTGGTTACAAGTTGAAGATGGAGACGATGAAGAGGATGCGGACAAGCTACTTGTGCCGCACGTTGAATCAATGGCCGCAGAGTTCCAGCGAGGAAACCAGAGATATGCCGAAGAAATGACGATTCTCGAAGCCGAAAACGAGGCTTTGAAGTTGAAGATCGAGGAGGCCGAAAAAGGCGCACCGGATATTGCAAAGCTGGAGAAGCACTTCAAGATTTTGGAAGATGATAAGCGGAAGTTTGAGGAATGGAACAGTACCGTGAGCGACAAGGCCCAGAAGTATGAAGCGAGAAACAAGTTTCTGCTCGAGGAGATTGACCGAACGGAGAGGGAACTGCGAGAAGCAGAGCAGGAGAAGGCGAGTCTTCAAGAATCAGTTGATAGGCAGGGTATCACGATCGAGGATATCGACCGAATGAACGCCGAGCGTGAGCGGCTGCAGAAGAATGTCGAGGCAACAGCAGTGAGATTGGAAGAGGTAAAGAAGAAAGCTGCAGAGAGGGAGGTCGAGGCGAACCGCAATCTCGAGGAGCTAGAGCGTGTCGTGGACAAGTACAATTCTCTTTGCTACCAAATCGCTCTGATCCCCTCTACCGCCGCAAATGCCAAAGGCGAAGACTACGAACTCAAGCTCTCCACCAACTCCGCTCCCCAATTCTCCTCCTCCCAGCTAGGCGTTTCGGAAAATGGCACAAGCGACCGCCTCCTCGTAGATCCATCAACAGGCTACCACCCCGCCCACCTCCTCAACCTCGACCTCAGAGGCACTGTCAAAAGCCAGCTCATCGGCCTCCGCAAAGAAATCAACGAGCGCCGAACCATAGCCATCGATGCCGACATGAGAAACCACGAGCTCCTCGATACCGTCAAGGAAGCCATTGATGACAAGAAAAGCGAGGTCGAGGCTCTAGAGCACCGGGTCCGAGCCGCGGAGGAGGAGTTTGAGAAGACCAAAGAGGTGACCTCGACGCAGAAGCTAGCTTCGGACGCGCAGATTGAGAAAATGGAGAAGGAGCTTGCCAAGATGCGGGCCGGGTTGACGGAGAGCGTGCAGCTGATGGAGCAGAGGGAGATGAATACGAATATCGAGTAAGGCCTCCCTTTAACCCTTCTTTCTCATGTCCCGGCGTTGGCCTAACCCAGCGTTTTTTTTAATTACAGATATGAGCAGTTGACTCTCCGAGCGAATACTCTGCGCGAGGAACTGCATACGGAGATTGAGCGTATGTTGAATGATATTATCAAGTTCAAGGTGCATGTGCAGAAGAGTCTGGAGGACTATGAGGGGTTTGTGGTTGAGGAGGTGGAGCAGGAGTTGGGTGGGGAGGGGGAGGAGACGGGGGATGTTGTATAGGAGGGTGGGGATGAATTATGCTAGGCGTTGTGGAGTGTTGGAGTGTTGGGTGTGGAGTGGGGGTTGGAAGGGGGATGGCGTTGGTGATATTGAAGTAGATATGGTTACTTCGGGGTTGTTTATATGTGATACCTTGCTGGATATGGAAGTCTAGGTATTTTGAACCCAGCGGTGGTCTACGTTTCTGGTTGATCCCAATATGAATTCGTGGGTGCTTGCTCGCCTGTTGCAGAGCTCGGGTCTTGACGTCTTCGATTCGGTAATCTGCGTCTCGAGCGTTCTCGGCTTCAAACGCTCCGTTTGCCTCTCGTGGTCATTCATACACACAGCTTTTTCTAAGAACATCTCTTCTATGTGTTTGTTGCTGATAATTCGAGCAAGGGATGGCTTAATCTCGTTGATATCTTCTTCCAGATGTCCATTAGCACATCTAGAGCACCCCCATTTGTAAATCTGACGTGTTCGGGAACAATTTCTTTTCGCTGGCTAAGGCTCGTGTGTCTCCTTTCTGCCTGAGATGGTAAAGCAACCCGAAGTGGGATTTTCTGCTTCGACCTAACCTCGATTGTGCGAGCGCGATGTTCCGTTGCTTCTTCTTTTAAGAAAGGGAAACTTGTGGCCGAGTTGAGGACTTGAGGTTTTGAGACCTTGAACAGTGTTGTGAGAATGATAACACCGATGAGTGGATTCATAGCTCCAGGGCTAAAAACCCTTGCTTTTTCCGTGTCTGGCCTCTAAGCTTTGTAATGCGCGCTTCAATTGCTGTTTCCATAAGTGCCGGATGCCGATTGCTCTGAGATGGGGCCCCGTTACTTTTTGCATATTGCATCGTGTAGGCCTGATGCTCAGAACGGGGTGCCTGATGGACGTACGGTAGGGATCTTGGCTTTGGCCTTTTTCGATTTAGTCTCTTGGTGTGTCTTGAGGTGGTGTCGTCTCCCGAGTTAGGAGGTTCGTGCTGATCTACTGTAAGATGTGATGGATGGATAGACTCTATGAAACCCTCCAGCGAATCAGTTCCTTCTTGACGAGAATTTGACGAGCCAGGCGTAAAGGCCTTAGTCGGCATGGCAAAAGATGGTGAAGCTGATCGAGTAGCCCAATGACGGCGTCACGCTGTGGATAGTGTCTGGGTCGGTAGCATATTGCGATACGTCGAGTGATATAAATCTCCTATACTAGATATTTGTGCGTGCTCTGATTTTCTGAATTTGAGATCAACGGAAAGCTGTTTCCGTGGGGCTGCTCGTCTATCGGAGCTCTGAGCGTTGGTGGAAGCCGAGGAGCGGGCGTATAGCATCTGATGCCTGGTGGTATTGCTGCATGGTTGATTAAGACAGACGTTCGATATCGGCTGTACAGATAGCTAAACTTACAGTTTTGGACATGCCGGACTTCAAGATGCTCGGGTTCTTTCTTCCTTCGAGCATAGCGTGCCAATTTGCTACCTTCCACACGCCGACCTCTTACGTAGAATACACTGTCCTTGTCCTTTTTGATCTTCCTGTTCCTCTGTATCCAGAGCATGGCTCTCATCTCTTCATCTTTGATGTTCTTGTCGAAATGCCATTCTGTAATCTTTCGTTTGTACTGGCGTTCCCTTTGAATTATATATTAGAAGAAATTACGTGCCACCTGTTATGATATAACGTAAAATTTGGGTCCAAAAATCGAATTGAACAGAGAGACATTTTGAACCTTAGAAGAAGGAATAACCTGGTGGGTTTGCGAAAGGTGATGACATACGTTGCTTGAAACCCATAAATCTTGTACATTGCATCCGCCACATTTCCAAGCGGCTTGTCCTCTGTCACGTAGAGTCGCTTGAAATTTTGTCACTGGCTTTCCCACTCTTCAGCTGTGTGAGGACAACGCGACATCGTTGAACTGTTGGTCATTTCGTCGTGTGTGAGAGCAAAAGCAAGTAAAAACAGATTATAGGATCGTTGAACGAGATAGTCAGTACCGCGTACTATTAAGAAAATATGACGATCTATTGAGGAGAATGTCCGGAACTTCAGAGTCCCGGAGTCCTAGATAGATGCTACTGTAAGACTTACAACTTTGGGCAGCACAAGCCCATCTGCTGGCCTTGTCTTCCGTCTTATTTGATATATCTGGCACAGCCACTGCGCCACGACAAAAGTACCGTCAAAGCCTTCGAGGCAGGTAGTACCGGATGGCAGGATGTAGCGATGCTAGCCCAAACAGGTAAAGTAGTTCCCAAGTTCTCGCTAGTGGTTCTCATTTGGAAACAAAAGTATTAGTAAGGTGCCTTACCCTCGGTCCGCGGAAAGAATTGACTCGGATCGAACAACTAGGCGTAAGTACGGCCTGCGATCAAGAGGGAGTCCGATCAAAAGTACCAACTAGCGTGGTGTGCATCTGCGCACATCAGCTTACCATATGCAGCTGCGTCTCCGACACGTCGGTATGACAGGCGCCTCTTCGAGCAAAAGTACCATAGAGCCCTCAAAACTCCTTATCAGTCGGAGTGGCAGAAGTACCCATAGAAACAAGCGCATCGATTGTCCTAATAGAGCTTGGGCCATGTAGAGAGCTGACAGCCGCGGATGGTTGTCCATCCGCTGCCCTACCGAATAACACTGACAAAAGTACCAGACCTTAACACCACGATGGATATGATGCAAATTAGAGCCGAATACTGCAAGGACAAACTTGCGCCGCCATGGACAGGCTGTCGTGGGCCAAGCTATAAGAATGGCAATAGAACCCTCTGCTGTTTTCGTGGTCTCAAACTATCTCATATATACAATTCCTCCGCTAGGTCCGTAGGACTGAAGCCCACTGTTGTCCACATACACTCTTCTTTCTCTGATTGACTTTGCTTTTGGTTTATTCAAAGCTCAATATTCTATTCCGACCTTGTACCTACTGCTTTATATGGTGGTTCTAGCTTTTGTACCTTGAGTCGACAATGTCATCCCCATCACCTACTTCCACATCTGCATCTGGGCAGACCACTCATAGCTCTGTTTCCCCTGAGGTTATCACCAGCATTGCGTTTGGAGTAGTTATGACGATCCTTGGGGTACTTACGTTATGGCAGAGTGCTCGTCAAGGTCGTTGGCTATGTAAGAAACGAGTACCCGATTGATACCGGCATGACTGATATATGCTCTTTCCAGCCGTCGACGAGGAGCATGTGGCGCCTGAATTACCTTCCAGCATTTTCGAATACTCGCCTGCCCTCGAACCCATGCTAAATTCTGCCGCCTTCCTCAATTGTACGTCCACATCGACGAATCGAAGATGCTTGTCAATATTCCAACCGCGAACGATCCACCTAGACATCTCGAATGCCACCATCGATTCATGTGAACTGTTATGTCACGGTCCAATCGTCGCACCCAGAAGCATCGACACAAAACATTCACCAAGCTTTCCGTCCCTACCCAACCCTGTGTTCATCGCACCGCGACCTCTTAGATCACGTTCACTTGACACCTGCTATCGACCTGACAACGAGCCTTTTGAGTGGCACATGTTTAGAGCTGGACCGGATAAGTCAAGGTTGAAACGAAGGCATTCGGCAGCTTGATACTATAGCTTTCTGTTGTTAATCTTTTGTATTTGAGCGCATGATCACACTATTTGTCCTTGGTGATATACGTCGAAGAGCCGTCGGATACCCAAGCGCTTGAAGCAGATTTCTGTAACGTTACTTTTGTATGAAGCGAACTCGCTCAGAGTACAGAGACCAGTATGCATTAGATATCATGAACTCGCAGCGGACTCTGCACTGTGTGATGGTGTTTCGAAGGTAGGGATAACGAAAGTAGAACGTGGGGATACTTTGGAGACGTGGGTACAACTATATCACTACAAATCGCAATGTTGAATTGGATATTTGCTTTTCGTGACTTGGATACAGGTTGCTTTCGTTCGATCGTGTTCTCCACTCGATGATTCGTTAAAGAGAAAGAGCCATGGCCCACGGGTACCTTGATAGGGCTGATGACGTTGACGTAAGCCGGCTTATCTAAGTGATGTCACGTGCTCTGAGGCAATTCAGTCTTTCCTTAAGCCCTCGAACAAACATCTAAACAAAACCTCCGAAAGCAATCAAGTCCATGCGTTGAATTGTATCATGCTAAGACACCCGAATGGAAGCTCTCGGAGTTGCCTCTGGCGCTGCTGGTATTCTATCCTTGGGTATTGCCGTGTGCCAGGGTCTGCTGCAGTACTACGGCTCTTGGAAGGACGCCGAAAGTGAAGTGGCAGGCATGTACGAGTCGATAGAAGCACTTACTCACATCCTCCTATTACTCCTACCTGTCATTGAGCACAGGGATCTTGATCGCAATGTCGTAGCCCTCATCGAGAACCATATTGCATCTTGCCAGCAAGGCATCGAACAACTTCGAAAGAAATTGGATAAGGTCAAAATAACTCCGCTACAGCCTGGTTCAAGAGGAAAAGCGAAGACGCAATTTTGGAAGACCTTGTATCCCTTCAAAGAGAGTACGCTTATAAAATTGAAAGGGATAGGAAACGAATTGCGAGACCAATTGAGTTTATCCCTGGACGTACTGCATATTGATGCATCTACAGCTTCCCTCACCAAGCTTGATATTCTAAGTCAATACGTCACTGAAGTTTCTACTGATGTCACATTCTTGAAACAGAAATCTGGCTTGCTTTCTTCGAATATAAATACCTTAAGCAACTCAGTAGAAAAATCGTCAATTGGCGTGGATGCTTTAATCTTGGGTCAAAGTAACGAATACCTTCTGAAGGTCTTCAGGTGGTTCTCCCCCTTGTTGGGAGACTTTGAGAGGAAGCAGCTTGATACCTTCAATCTCAAAGCCCGGCAGGGTGGGGTTGGGAAATGGTTACTGGAGACACAAAAGTTCAACGACTGGTTCCTTGGTAATGGGGAAATATTATGGTGTCCGGGCAAACGTAAAGTGCCCAGTTCTCTTGGTTATGTTTCCTCTTCCCCTCATATACAAAGTATCTATCCACCTTATAAGCACTCTGTGGGCGTTCCATGACAGGCGATGCTACCAATTGAAAGTAAACGAGCTGACTTCTAGCAGAGGGTGCAGGTAAAACCGTACTTGTGTACGATCTCTGTCTCTAATGACGGCAAAACAAACGCCTAAGTTGATTTACTTAGGTCTTTTGTGATAAATCACCTTCAAAAATCTCTTGTTGATACGAACATCGGTATTGCCTATATCTACTGTAATTACAAGGAGGCTGGACAGCAAAGCCTTACGAATCTTATTGCTAGCTTGGTGCATCAACTAGTTCGCCGCGATTCGGTTTTGGCGAGCGATCTGGCGTCTTTGTACGAGTCCCATATCACCAAAGATACACGTCCATCAAGAGACGAGTATGCCCAGCTGCTACAAGTTGCAGCTGCTTCTTTTACTAAGGTCTTTATAATTATTGATGCCCTTGACGAATGCGTCGAGAATGATGGGACTCGGCAAGATTTGCTCGAAGAATTACGCAAGCTACAATTGAAAGCCTGTCTCTTGGTCACGTCGCGGGATCTACCAAGTATCCAACGTCAACTTCGGAGCGCGACTAGGCTCGAGATTCAAGCCAGTGATGACGATATCATGACATATCTATGTGAACGTATATCCAGCTCTGAGAAGATTAGTATGTACGTCAAGAGAGATCCAGGCCTTCATGAGGTTATAGTCAAAACGATAACGGGAAAGGCCCGAGGAATGTGAGTGCAAAATCTGCCGATGGCATACTCTTTAGAAAGTTATAATTGGAGATCTGGATAGAAGCATTTAATCGATCATAAGAGAAGTTTCCGGCTGACTTATGCAAAGGTTCCTACAAGCACGTTTGCATCTAGATTCATTATTTACGAAGACAGACCTTCGAAAGTTCAAAGCTGCTCTAAACTCTCTTCCGGAAGGATTAGACGAAACTTACGACGAGGTGATGAGCCGAACACTGGCTCAGCACCCTGACTATATTGCGTTGGCTCGCAAAGTCATATACTGGGTGTTTTACGCTGTTAGGCCACTAACTCTTAAAGAGATCCAACATGCTTTGGCGGTAGAGCCTGATGACACTTTTCTGGATGAAGACAGTATAGTAGATGAAGAGCTTCTAATATCAGTGTGTACCGGCATCATTACTGTCCAACATGAAAGTGATGTAGTTGGTCTTGTTCATTACACAGCTCAACAATACCTGGAGCGTAAGGCGGTAGAATACTTCCCGGAGGCTCAGGATGAAATTTTACGGACTTGTCTTACCTATCTCTCTTTCAAAGAGTTCGATAAAGGACCTTGCCGCAAGGTCAAAAAACTGGAGGCACGGCTCAAATCGTGGCCTCTTCTACGATATGCAGCTCAGCATTGGGCAGAACATGCGTCTTTCAAGAAGTCAGCTTTTCAAAACAGCAATTTATTGCAAGGTCTGGCTAATAAGTCTTCCAGCGGTCGAGCGGATGATCCATTAACTCACCAGAATCCAAACATCTCAGGCTCTCAAGCAGCAGCTATCGTTCCACGTGGCCAAGTCGTCAACCAAACAGATTTAAAACGGGATGAATCCTTACTATCCGTAATCTTGGGGCAGCCAGACAGTCAAGTGGACATATTATCAAGCAATACCTCGGACCGAGGAGTATCGAATCTAGAGTTGATTACAAGGTTCCTAAACCAAGGTGCAAAAGTGGCGTCCTCCATGGAAGTCGCAGCTTTAAAAAATGTTTTCCGATTTTCACTTCACACTAGAACCTTTACTTCAAATATTTCTCCATTGTGTGTGTGCGCTTTCTTTAATCTGGAGAGTATAGCTCAGCTTTTGCTCTACAAGGGCGCCAGCACATTGATAAAAGATGATTGCGGAACAACCCCGCTGCATTTTACAGCCTTATATGGAAATGAGGCAATGACCCAGACATTGCTGGAACATGGAGCTGAAATTGCTGCAAGAGATTTATGGGACTCTACGCCATTACATCAAGCAGCTCTACGTGGACATGAAGCTGTGTTGCGAGCACTTTTAATTAAAGGCGCGGATGTGGTAGCAGAAGACGTCCGTGGATATACGCCTTTGCATGAAGCCGTTTTACAGGGTCATTGCATGGTCACCAACACGTTGTTAGAATATGGAGCAGACCTGACTGCACAAAGTCGGGCCAAAGAAACCCCTTTACATGTTGCAGCCGGGAATTCGTTCAACGCAGTGACCCGACTACTTCTGGAGAAGGGAGCAGATGTCAACATCAAGGACGACCGTGGAAGGACGCCATTGCACGTGTTCATCATGGGTGGAACCTCACTCATGGCTCTGTTTTTGAAAAACGCTGCTGATCTTACTATAAAGGATGATGGTGGAATGACTGTTTTACATTTTGCGGCACAATATGGACGGAAATCGTTGACACGTCTTCTATTGGAATCGGGAGCGGAGACTGAATCAACAGATAATCATGAAAGAACGCCGTTACATTTGGCTGCTCGAATTGAACATAAAGCGTTGGTTGAGATCTTGATTAAGGGTGGCGCTAGTCTTGGTGCGAGGGACGACCAAGGAATGACGGCTTTACACTATGCCGCTGAGTCCGAAAATGAGAGTATTATGCAATTGTTGCTAGATTATGGAGCAAACATTAAGTCTAGAGATCGAGATGGTCGGTCTGTCATGGATATAACGTTTCACATGTGTAATAGGTCTGCAACCCAACTGTTGTTGCGAAATGGGGCCGATACATTTGGCCACAGCAAGGATTGGGGCAGTAAACTCCAAGCAGCAGCTCAGAAAGGGGATGAGAACATGGTGCAATTACTACTCGAGTTCGGAGCGAATATCCACGCCTCTGGCGGGTTAATATCACAAGGCAGAAACGCTCTACACTTGGCTTGCGGCGCAGGGAGTTCAGGATGTGTGGAGGTACTATTAAAATACGGATCAGATCCCCATATTCTAGATGGACAAAAGCGAACCTGTCTCCACCATGCAGCATCGTCCGATTCCGCAAAAGCACTTACTCGTCTACTGAAAGAAGGGCTTGACCCCATGGTGGGAGACATCGATGGCTGGACGTCGATAGATTGGGCTGCTAAAGCAGGGAGGCTTACAAATATCAAGATACTTTCCGAAGCTGTAGCTGGACCGATAGACACGTGGAAGCCCAAGAGTATAGCTATCTATCATGGCCAAATGTCAATCGCAGATTATCTTGAGACTCTAAGTCAAAGATCCATGGAAAATGTGGTTGAAGGTCCTCCGAATGAAGCTTTTCCGACTGAGACACCTCGACGTATAAACGAGATTGAATATCTTCCCTCCGGATCTGTAGGAAGACCTGTGCCGAATGGAGGCCCTAATATCCAAGATTTTCCAAGTGGAAACCTGGAATCAGAATTTGTTTCGGGCCGAGCGGAGCTCACAGATATTGGGAAATGTCAATTACAAGCTATGCCGGCCCCACAACACCTCCGTGTCTGGTGTGACGGTTGTGATCTTCCCATCTGTGGCTCTCGTTACAAGTGTTCTGTTTGTGCGAATTTCGATTATTGTTTTAAATGTGTTGCATCCTCACACGATAATCATTCATCCCATCATTTCATGGCCGTTGAAGGGCCCAATGTCATCTATCATAAGCCTAAATCTGATGCTCGGTCGCAGAATGCGGCGGATTACGTCCTTTGATTTGCCTAAACGAGGCCGCAGACAAAAAAAAGCCTGCGTTTGCTTAACGGGATAGACTGAATAGAGCGGTACCGGAACCGTAATGGATTATCCTAAATAGGACGGGTCAACAATATAGCTCCTATCGGACCATAGAATGCCTATGTTGTTCCCACAACGTGCAAGGAGAGGACTCGGTCTCTGCGATAGCGGCCCCATGAAGTGACTGGCTTCATAGTATATCAACTTAGCAGTAGCTTGGCTCGACGAATGTGCTTAGCATTACAACCTTGTGGTCTATGGAAAGTACCGGGTGTTGTGACCTGACTGCTCTTGCGGAACGTCAAAGACGTTAAATAGTCCGCCCGTGTGCCAGAGCAAGTCGAGAGAAGAACTACCAATGAATTCGAACGGGCCAAAACAGGTGGTTTTGGCTACTAATTGCTAGAGGAACAGGTCTGTTGTGGGAAGCTAATTCCTACCTTGGTAATTGGGTCTGCGAAATCAACAGTCCCTTCCAGATTCATAGCTCTGATTTGTTGGCAAATATGTCTTGTTTTCTTGTGAGTAAGCTGTATCTTTCGGAACTACAAGCTCAAACTAATCTGATTCTTCTGCGGCACAAGACCTCGAAGACATCATTAAGCCACCTCAGTTGCCTAGTTCGTTGAGGGTGAGCGAGAGTCAACTACCAGGTCGCCTAGTAGAACAAGCGCAATTTCGGCTCAGACCAACCCGTCACTTGGATTTCTTTTTCCAACACGCCGCATCGCACAGGCCACATTAATGGAGAAGAAGAAGCATGCCTATTCCCTCTGGGTCATTCAACAAGACTATTTGTTCATGTAAACATATGGAAGTAGAATATGTGACAATCCTAGTGGAAGCTTAAACAAAACGGCAAAGCTGTCACTGAATCTAATTCATATGATCTAACATTTGTTGAAGTCAGGAAAGAAAAGTAAATCCTCATTTCTTATAAACGATAGCCTGTGATGATTGACAAGACGAGTCAGGGTGTCTGACCAATGCTCTTACCTTGTGGTTCTAGAGCATTGCACATGTACAGCTGTGACTGACTACCTAAGGTAACGGAGTTAAGGTAGACCAAGTCGTCTCCTCTGGCGTCTCGGTGGAGCGACACTAGCGAGTTATGCTAGCGCCGCGCACAAACCTGATGTCCAGTTCGTTGTGTCTTTCCTTTTCTCTTCTCCTCAAAGAAGTATCACTGAGTGGTCTCCAATATCATCGTCTCATCATCGATTACGCTCTTGGATGGCCTCTCAGCCCTTTATGGTTAAGAACTCTCAGCTCAACCCTCTGTGGTTTAGCAAGCCAGAGTTTTTTTCAATCCAGAAGCCATCGTACATTTCATTATGTGCATGGTATGGCAATTTTGTCCTCGGTTGCAACACCGTGGGCCTTCTTATATCATCATCTCATGAGTGATCTCGCTCTTGACGTGGCCCGTCAGCCTTTTGTGGTCAAGGCTCCCTCGGACACCTGTGGTTGAGGGCCTCTTAGCCCTTTGTGGTCGACGAGCAAAGGTTTATCACTTCTGAGCCTCTTCTACTTGGGCAACCAGGCGGTACCGCTTGAAGGCTGGTCATCAATATAATCAAATCAATCAAGCAAAACATATCACAAAGCTGGTTTGATGTTTAGCTGTTCATATGTAGGGACACCAGCGAAGAGGTGCACATTTACGTAGTACTGGTGACTAGTAACTGCAGTCACCGGACTGCAGTAAAGCTAAGATACCTCAACTCTAATTCCTCTTACAGTACTATCTCGATAACGGAATTGGCGGCTAGAGAGATATCAGACATAATCATCAACGCTATGGGCGCTTTCATTCGCTATTTCGAGGCTTTCAGGTGCGCTGATGGTGGCTTGACGAGATTAATGTTAGTGATTATGTGGTTGTATAAGTGCCCCTTAGTTCTTAGAAGTCATCTGCCTTGGATTACGACTGACAGTGTAAGGTATATACTGACGGATATGCTCAGTAAACATATCTTTTCCCACTGCTACAAGCTCTTGAAGGGAGATTTTCACATCACCCCGCTATCGATCCTCCACGACGCTGTGCAAACACACAATGCATCTACTCGTTTATATCGACACTATGAACATCGGTAGTGAGGTCAAGCCGCCTAACAAATCGAGCTGTCATTTACAAAAGCAGCCCTGTCGTTCCCCCACTCTATATCTGCGCTAAAATTTGCTCTGGTTGATCGAGGATACAGCAAAGAGGTTGGAAACTTAATGGGGCAGGGGTTTATTGGAGAGACGGTCTCGTTGTCGTCTTCACGATATTTCCAGAACTTTTGTAGAACTCACTAGATGTACGGCCCCATTTCTTACACCGCAACCCCCTACTTCTTACATGTACACACCCTAGAAAATGTGGGATTTTTATATGCAAAAACCAAAATTGAGTGGTAACATGAACATAAATACTTGATTCTCCGCTACGATCTCGGCTCGCGACTTCAAAGTGCATAGGTGAGCTAGGAGCTCGAATTTGGGTTATACCCCTGTTTTCTACCACTGCTCCTGTCACTGCTTCTGCCATTGCATTACGTACGAAATGCCGCAAACAGGTCTGCTTCCGTTTGCATTCAAGAAGGCGTAGCGTCATTGAGGCAACATTCACCTCACCCCCTCTGTCCCCTTTCCTAGTAGTTGCTTTACTATAGACCAAGGGATTCTAGGAATCCTAAAAGGCTCTCAATTTTTTCTTATGACTAATTGACTATTCAGATATGTATCGTCTTCTCACTCCACATCACTCGCTTAATTAGGGCTCGCTAGCCTGCCGCGGTTAGCGCGTCCTTATTAGTTATCCCTTGTTTACATGTCGTGCATCAAACAGTTCAATGCAATACCAATCCACCTGAGATACTTCAGGCCATGTGTCAGTCAGGTACGATTTGCATAGTATTCTGTAACGCTTTGATCAGTGTTCGACTTCCAGCTCAACATGGCTCAGACGAGGGTGAGCGCTGAAGATGTGAGTTTACCTGGCCGTCGAGAATTAGCAGTGTTTGTTTGTAACATGCAACAGGATCTGGAGGGGCTACGACATCGCAACAACAAGCGGCCTGCTGTAACTTTACCAGTTGTGCCACGACCAAATGAGGTCAAGGAATTCAATAACACGAGCAGTATGTCTTTTTAAGAGTGGCAGGAGGTACAGCAAATACCCCAAACACTAGGCTTATCTCTTTCCCAACCAGCGAACAACTCGGGTGTCCTCGCTGCCCAATTACTTGACCCTCAGAACAATATGGAAAAGCTTCAGCAGCTTTACGAGAAGCAGCATGAGCAGATCAACTCATTGGTTGCAGCACAAAGTGTGCAGATAGAGGGATTACAGCATCAGATTGCTGAGCTGCAGAAGCATAGAAGGGCGAATCAGCAACCACTAAAAGAGGTTACTGATACGCTTGTTGAACTTACGGAAAAGATAGCGGCGATTTGGGAGGCGAGTAAAGGGGTGGTAGTAAGAGATTCGAAGAGTATGAGTCAGTCTTTGGAGACAGCGAACGGCCCTGAGTCGGATGAGGGTTCTGCTGGCACCACACCTGTGCTTGATGCGTCAAAGGCTTCGATCGCGGTTGGGTCGCAAACTAGCACCGCAGCGGTAGACGCTGCGCCAAACATCCCCATCACCGTCAGCTCACCACTCGGCACGGCAGCTGCAATCCCCAAACCGCGCACGAGCAGACCCTACTTGAGCGGACCTAGCGCAATACGCTTTGGCGGAATTTGGGGGACCGACAAGTCTTTGATTAGTGGGGAGCCCAAGGCTATGGTCTTAGCCCAAATAGAGAGTCCTTCGGTCCTGAGGGCAAACGGTGACTCAGCATTCGCTGGATTTATCATCGACGGATACAAAGCTCAACCGGGAAGCAAGCGCAAGCGGGAGGAAGCGGATGGAGATGATGGAGACAGAGAAGATCGTAAGGTGGCTAGAGACCCGTGGTTGTTCCGCGGGGATGATGGGAGTGTGCACGATGAGAGCGATGAATAAGGAAGAGTGCTTGTTGCTGCTTTGGAATCGGGACTCTATCTAGGGTAGGTGTTGTAGCCCTAGTTTCAAGTCAGAAAGCAGGATATGTAGTTGGAAAATTGCAAGGTTGTTCTTTGTACCTACCAGATATTCAAAGAACGACATGGAGTAATCTCAAAAAATATCAGTGTAGAGTAATATTCTTCGCTGATCAGCAGGCTTAGGAGATTTTGGGCGGAAGCACTTGACATTGACTGCTGAGGTTTGACTATATGCCATACAGATCAGATGGCACAGTTGCTTGCTAGTTTCGACACTCAATTGCTTCGATGTGACCATGGATGAGTTAAAGCATGCGGCCCAAATGCTCATCGGAGTCAATCCTCGACACTTTACTGCTTCAGTTTGACTATATGTATAATTAGCCATGCATCGTGCGAGTCAATTGCGCATGACGCTATGCTGATTAGGAGCATGGTTCTAAACACAAGCCATATTAAGGTAGTCATGCGGCTTGATTGCTCGCTATAGCTCAATACTTACTTGCTTAGTCCTGGTTATATGTTAGTTCAAATCATACAACTCGACTGCTCAGCGAAGCAAGCACTCGATTGCTAAATACTGTGGTCAGTTCATAGCGAAGTAAACTAAATGGCGTCTTCGGGATCAGCATCGCTTGAACATTACTTATAGCATACCTAGCGAACGGCATAAGGTGAATTCGTAGGTAGTTTTAAGAATAAAGCTCGCTTACCTTACACTGGCACTGGACCAAGGTAATATATCACCTGAGGTACTTACGTCAACAGCACAGTCTCGTTTTCCTTCCATCATTCAATTTTGCACCTCAATGAACACGATTTAGCTGCAATCCCTTCTTCTTTTTCCTCCGCGCACGTTTTACGTGTAGGAGCTGCACCCGGGCTCTCTACGAGTCCTTTGATTCGAATCTTAGATTCGAAACATAAACATTCTCTATTGGGGTATCCCTTTTGAGAATTATCAAACCAAAAATGTCCATTCACTTGGATCAACCATTTTTTCAAAAACAGATCTTTCTCTAGGAGCGAAAGCTCGAAAGAAAGCAGCAAGATGTTGAGGGCAAACAAAAACCCATCGAAGATATGAAGGATAGAATTGTAAGCCTTGAATACGACCTTAACCAAGCTAATCGAGCTATAATTTCAAGGAATATAAGCGAGCAAGAATTAATTCGAAAGATGCAAGAGTTAGAGGCCAACAATAACAGCCTTGTGGCCGATTGCACCATCCTCAAGACTAAAAACCTTACGGTAGAAGCCGAGAACATCAATCTCACCAGAGAGATTCGTCTAGCAAGGAATATTTCTTGGCAGGCTCCATACAACACCTATGCTCAGGCGACCGAGCAAAAACCTAATGGCCCGAAGAAAATTAACACCGACAAAGAGCTCTGGGCTATGGTGGGACTCGATGGACCACCATCATCATCATCGACATCGCCTACTACGTCTGAGTCGGGAAAGGCTCCTATGCTTTCCACACCTAAAAAGACATTAAATACTACATGTTCCAAGTTAGCAGCTGAGGGAGGCCCTAAATCTCTGGATGTTTCAGTAACAGATTCGGCTACTCAGTTACCACGGGAGAAATTGTTAACATTTACACCAAAGCCTGCGAAACGCCAAGCTTCTGAGGGTGCCGCCGAAGCTCAGCACAATTGGACTGGAACCGGGGCCTCGGATAGGTCTCTCAATGCACCAACCCGTAAGAGTAGGCCCCTCCCCATATTTGATGCGGAGATGCCCGAACCATTGAAGTCTCGGCTTCCTCCAGCATCGATGTTTCCGCAGCTTGCAACGGTATCAAGGATTCCCGGAGAGCACTATGAGCCATTTCGATCCATAGAATCAAACCCACTGCCAGACACCGATCCGCTGCCGTCTAAACGCCAGAGGTATAACTGAAAGCTAACGGGCATAAAGCAGCAGCCCTTAATCGACTTGACCTAAAAGGTACATCATAACAGCTGTCGCAGTGAGCAAGCCGCCATCTTATGGGCAGACAAATGATACATCAGCTCGAGAACCAGTGAGATAGCTGACTTCTGTCCATGTGCTAAAAGTCGGTTCTTGCTTTCCGCAAAGCATTATCGCTCAAACATCATCAATTCTCAGGTAAGAACCTTGGCACTTGCATCCGCGTATGCCGCGATAGACGCAAAGTTGCGGCTAAATTAATAATTAGCAACCATAAGTCACCTCCTCTACGTCTACTTTACATCAAGAAGGCAATGGACCTGTCTCCTTACGGTGTCAATAAATCTGGTAAGCTTTTCAGGAACTCTGAGTAGTTATAGAATCATAGCATCTAATACTATCATAGACTATACGGTATGGACGCACAAGAGATGGAACGCTACTAACACAGTAATGCCGGTGGAATAGCCTCTATAGGGAAAGGATCCGTGGGGAAAGGAGCCGGCCAAGCATCGCCAGTACACCGATTCATCATGGGTGCGACCAAAAGCAAGACCAAGAGCTTGCCTTGCTGCAGATGTACTCCCTCTCAACGTCATCGTTTGAACACGAAGAGATCTCGAACCTGGACGCATACTCTATTTCCATTCATTCCATTGCAATACCGACTTCCGTCCCTTCGTTTCTGGCTGCAATTCAAGATTTCCTTCAATCTTCAGGCCAAGATTAAAGAGAATTTGAAGTTGGGAGATATCGATGCCATCATCGATGATCTGCCGGAATGGAAGTTGTATCAATCGCATAAAGCGGTCAAGAAGAAGATCAATAGATCTATAAAGCTGACTAGCAATGGTATCTATGGTCAGCTAGTAGATGATTGAAAGTCAGTGAAAAAGGACACGCACGTATCAAAGAGAGGACGCGGTGATGCTCAAAGTAAGAGAGCAATCCGACCCTGCACGGTCAGGTCGCGCGGCCAGACCACGCGACCGATACAGTAAGGTCATGCATTGTACACTAGCTTTATTTTTGATGCTTTCGTAACAAGCCATGCTCGCAATATCGCTTAAGCAGACGACGAGGCAACAGAAGATGAAGAAGGAGGAGGAGGAGGAGAGGACAGAGCACAGGCCGAAGAAGTAAAGCTCAACGAATCTAAGGAAAGCCGTACACAGAAGACCAGCGAAAAGATCATTGATCAAAGAAAAGTTTTCATTATTCTCAAGCCTCTTGTCTTGCGAAGATAGATCGAGAGGCTTCGCGCATAGATGAAAATTCGATTCTATAGCAAAAGACGTTAAGTTGTTAGAATTTCGCTCGAAGAGCTTTCAAGTCATAAGAGAAGCTCAAACGAGTTTGAAACCATTGTTTTTTGAACTATGCTTTCCGTGTCACAAGAAAGGTGACGAAGAAACGTTCGAGCTGAAGTACAGGTTTTAGACGAAGGATCCGAATTAAAAACATAGGTACCAGAAGAATTTGATCTGACTGAACATTAAGGGAGTTAAGGCGCATGGTTGGTAGTCAATTTGGGCGATGTCTCTCAGCCGCACTATATTTATGCCGTGCCTACCCCACATGCAGCTGTATGAATATAGAGTGACTCGAGATGAGTAGACGTGTAGGGTGACCACCTTGTGTTGTCGTATGGATGGCAGTGATGCGTGAGCTTCGTATGAGCTCAGCACCACGCAGTCGACCGTGTTGCGGCTCGTTCCGCTTACGACCCAGCTAACAGGCCTAAGAAAGAAGTCTACTGTAGATGCTGATTTTTGAAGCGTGAGCAAAGTCGGCCGTGACCAGCTAATAAACCGGCCATGTTTCCGTCTCAAGACATTCGATGACGCTTTTGTTGCCGAAAAGAGCAAAGACAGGCTAGAGATAAATGATCGATGTGAGCCTTCAGACAAGAGGCGTAATAGAGACAATGACAGTCTTCATGTCTTAAGATGCCAAAGGTTCACAATTGATGCCTTGAACAAGAAGTGGGGAAATTCGTTGTCGTCCGCCCTACCTTCACACCCAACGAAAGCCGGATGAGGCCGCCGGATAGAAAGTCTGACATTCGCTGCCTTCGTTTCAGCTGCTGGGACCTTCGGTCTCAGAGAATAGCTCGTCGTCATCAGGCTGATGTTCTTCTTATCAACATGTAGCGATTACCTCTTAGACTCAATGGCGATAAGGCAGACTTTGATATGAACACAGACAAATATCATGTCCATGATTCATCGAGCTCACGCGGCGATCGAAACCAAAAGATGTTGGGGGGTGCGAAGCTGGACGGGATGAAATTCGACGTTGATACGCGAGACGGACAAACTGCAGATGCTAATCCTGAGCCTAAGTCGTCTGCTGAAGCTACTGCTGTCAATGAGGACGACACGGGGGGATCTGGGGTCACTTGGCAAATCGACAAGTGCCAAAGCGAAGAAGAAGGTAATCAGAAGAAGCGCATGGTATGGGAATGTCTATTCAGAGGGCATGCGTGAATCTCTCAAAGTGAATCCATCAAGTTGACGCTCTTTAGGGGAAAGAACATATACCAGAAACGTTCATTCTTCTTCAAACGTTCGATTCTTGAGCACGTGTCAGCCTAACTTGAAAAAACGGTCACTTATTCTACGTTCCGTGCGCGAAAAGTATCAATGTCATTGAATAGTGCAAGGGTATCTTCCCCTGGCACGATCCGATGCACTGTTGATGCACGTGATTCTCAGAACCTATCCCAATCGAGTTAGTCAGAGATATCTGTTGGCTTAGTAAGCTGAACCTCCACCTTCATAGATTCTACACACTTACACGACTACGCTGGTTCAACATGCAACCGTTCTCTACCAGTCTCACCTTAGTTGGTGCGTTCTTGCCAAGTTCGCGGATCAATCGCACCCTTGTGAATTCTTACCTTACCTAGGTACCTTAACGGAAATATATGGTTTTCTTTAACTGTATCTATACAGTAATGGTTCAAATTACCGTCTAAAGGCGATATTATAGTGAATATACTGACTTACAGTAGCTCATTATATATGTAACAAAATGATAACTGAGTATTAAAAAGAATGATACTCTTACAGTCTAGTTGAATATTCGTTTAAAGATAATACACTGATATCAAACAAAACAGTGTTGCTACGGTAGAACCTGAAGCTCTGTGTAGTTTCAAGATAACTGCTACAATACTGCCAAGCCTTATCTTCGAATAGACTGTATTTCAGACAACATCAACACTTCTGCATTTTCAAGCTTAGAATCGATCGATTCAGCCAATTTCTACGCGGGGGTGCATCGCACGAGCTTGAGCATAATGCGCATGGTCACTGTGAGTATTGGATAGGTTGGTACGGGGGTGAATGCAGAGCATTGATGATAAGTGAATGACTACGGAGAGGCATTGCAGAAGGATGATGCAGGTATTGCTCATGATACATGATACTGTATTTTACATATGCTTATTTTCATCACCGTTCCTTTTCAAGATCGTTTAGAAATTCTAAGCGTATATTTTATAATAACGTGTCATTAAGAGGACTGCCTAAAGGCGATGTAACTCAGGAATTACAGTAACAATATTTTATGGTAGTACTACGATGCTGCTACGGTAGAGCCATTCCTCATAATTCCGCTAAGGTATCTATTGGCAGCCCAAGCGAGTCAGCTGACAGCCTCGGGTCGCGCCGCCGTACCGCTCATCGCAGGGAAATCGCGCACGTACTATCTTTTAACGTACGAGTAGGTACTTAGTACTGTCTGATCACGACTGCTTTTGCCATAACGTCATCTTTGCCTTACAAATGGCTTCAAAAGTTCTCTCGCGATTCAAACGGTTCGGCAGGGATCGTGGATCAAAGTTCTCCGAACGGCCAAACAGTAAACGTGACGACGATCAGCAAGGCAGCGCGGTCACCTCGTCCAAATTGTTGCCAATTCTACCAACAGGTTAGAGAATCCTTCCTTGAATGGCAGAGACGTCTCTTAGTTACAAGCTCTAGCAAATGAACCGGTCACGTCCTCAACTGCGCAACCAGCATCTTCACCTCAACAAGCGACGTTAACTGCGTGTGCTTCTCCTCCCACAGCGTCTTACCAGTCGCCCCAAACCGAACTACACACCTCGTCATCCCTGCCAGATCAACGGGAGATCGCAGCAGCGCCGTCACTTCGGGATCGCGTGGACGATCGCCTCAGAGAGAAGGATGCACGATTGGCGGAGAACATTGCAGAGAGTACAAAACCTTCTGCCGACGATGTTGTGCAGACGCAAGTTTCACCTTCAGTCCTATGTGAGACTGATACTCAAGCGGGCTCGGCTGTGGCCGACCGCGAAGCCAAAGAGCCTCAGGCATTGACAGAATCCACAGTACAACAGATCTCAGCTCTTTCCACATTCCAGAGACTCTGAAATGATGCTTATGACAGTCTTGAGCATGACAACGACACTGCAAAGCTTGTCAAGGCTTATGTCAAGACTCTAACAAAAGTCCTCGAGGCCAATACAGCCCCTAGCATCTCTACTTCAGAACCCAGTGATGTTTCAATCGAACTGAAAGACTCGACCAAGCGACAGATGTACATGAAGAAACTGGTCGAAGAAGGCCGAACGAAAGTTTTCACGACGTCGAAGATTACGAAGGGAGTGGATGACGTCGCCCAATTCATTCTTTCGGCTAAGAGAATGATCGACCTGACGATCCAGAACATACCGCAGGCTGCTCTCTCATGAGCTGATGTTTGTGTTGAATTGCAAGTGAGCACTCATTCTTCGTGTTTCAGTTGCCTGATTTCTGTGTTGACTGATACTCGTCCAGATCCTCTTGAATCCTGCGAGCGCGACAAAATTCAACCGTGCAGGCATCACTCATGTCGTTTCGAGAATGAACTGATATTGCGCCCTGACCGAACATCTCCTGAATAAGAACAACGTCGTGATCGGCAACGAGTCTTTCGAATCAATCCTACAGCAGTTAGAGAAGACGATTGTCACGCTCTACAGAGCTCTTCTCCTGTATCAGATGAAGAGCGTCTGTTCCTATTATCAGAGTCAAGGTCTAGTCTTCCTTCAAGGCCTCGCGAACCTGAACGACTGGAATGATGACCTGAAGAGTGTTACGAATGTCGAAATTGCCCTTCAGAAGAATTCGGACCAATACAATAAGCAGCACGCAAAACGCCTCTTGGGGAATCTCGTCAACTCTGCTAGGAAGAGGCAGTCACTGCTTGAAGATATTCACCAGGGCCTTCAAGATATCATCGCTCAGCAGAAGGACATGCACAAGAATGAGAAGGACAATCAATGTTTGAAGGCCTTGCGAGCGAGCAATCCCGGAGACGACAAGATACGCATCGAGCAGATCAAGAGCGACCTGCTTCAGGACTCATACCTCTGAATTCTTGAAAACGACGACTTCCAACGATGACGCAACGATCAGCAAAGCCGACTGCTTTGAATCAATGGCGATTTCGGCAAGGGCAAGACGATGCTGCTCTGCGAAATTATCAACGAGTTGAAGAAGTCGATCGTCGAAGTGGGCCTTTTATCGTACTTCTTCTGCCAAGGCATCGACTTACGAATCAACAGCGTCACGGCTGTGCTCCGCGACCTGATTTATCTGCTCGTTAAGCAGCAGCCGCCGCTCATCTCGCACGTGCGGGAGAAGTACGATCAGAGGGTCAAAGAGTCTTTCGAGGGCGTGAATGCCTGAGTCGCCTTGTTCGAGGTCTTTACCAACATTCTGCAAGACTCGAGCTTAAAGAGCATCTATTTGATCGTCGACGCGCTCGACGAATGCGTAACAGACTTGCCGCAACTTCTCGACTTGATTGTTCAGAAGTCGTCTGTATCTTCCTCTGTTAAGTGAATCGTCTTCAGTCGCAACTGACCGGATATCGCGAAGCGACTAGAAATAGCGGAACAGAAAGTGAGGCTGTCTCTTGAGTTAAATACAGATTCTGTCTTCGCTGCTGTTAGCAAATACATCCAGTATAAAGTACCTCGATTGACGCGGCGAAAGAAATACAATAAGGAGACAGAAAGCGTCGTTCAACACCATTTGTTTTTAAATGCGAACGACACGTTTCTCTGAATAGCTTTAATCTGTCAAATGCTGAAGAAGATTGAGCGATGGAACACTCTCGCGATGTTAAACGCGTTTCCGCCTGGACTTGATTCTCTTTACAAACGAATGATAGAGCAAGTTTGCAATTCAGACAGCGCTGATCTTTGCAAGCGGATACTTTCCGTCATAGCTGTTATACGCAGACCTGTCACGCTTAAGAAATTGTCGTCTCTTGTTGAGACGCTGAAGCCTCATTTCGATGATCTCGAATCGTTAGAGAAGATAATAGAGTTCTGCGGTTCGTTTCTGACCCTTCGAGAACGTACCGTCTATTTCGTGCATCAGTCGGCGAAAGACTACTTGCTTACAAAGGCATTCGACGAAATTTTCCCTTGTGAAATAGAAATGATGCATTATACTATCTTCTTGAGATCGCTTGAGATTATGTCTAGGACGCTACGACGCGATATGTACGAATTACACGCCCCTGGATTTACGATCGACAAGATTAAACAGCCTGATTCAGACTCACTCGTCGCGGCAGGCTATTCTTGCATATACTGGGTTGATCATCTGTGTGAGTGGGATTTCAGTAAGGGCGGAAAGTATAGCGGCGGTCTTCTAGATGACGGCGAGGTCGACAACTTCCTAAGAAAGCAATATCTTTACTGGCTCGAGGCTCTTAGTCTTCTTAGAAGCATATCGGATGAGGTGATTTCAATGATCAAGCTTGAGAATTTACTTCAGGTTAGCCTTACTCTTAGGAAATGCTATCTTACTCTCTAGAAAATATTCTAACTTTAATTTAGAAGAAAGCAGAGGCGTCTCAGTTGATCAACCAGGTTCGAGATGCACGTCGATTTATTCTGTATCATAAGTGGGTAATAGAGAATAGTTCTCTTCAGGTGTATGCCTCAGCACTAGTATTCAGTCCGACTCGCAGTCTGATGAGAGAAGCGTACAAGCAGGAGAAGCCAGAATGGATTACGACTAAGTCGATTATAGAAGATCACTGAAATGTCTGTTTACAGATGCTTGAGGGTCATAGCGACGGGGTCATGTCTGTAACATTCTCACACGACTCGAAGCTGCTGGCGTCGGCCTCATATGACAACACAGTCAGGATCTGGGACGTCGGCATCGGCTCCCTTCAGCAAACGCTTGAGGGCCATAGCAACAGAGTCATGTCTGTAACATTCTCACACGACTCGAAGCTGCTGACGTCGGCCTCATATGACAAGACAGTCAGGATCTGGGATGCCGGCATCGGCTCCCTTCAGCAAACGCTTGAGGGCCATGGCAGCGCAGTCACGTCTGTAACATTCTCACACGACTCGAAGCTGCTGACGTCGGCCTCACGTGACAAGACAGTCAGGATCTGGGACGTGGGCATCGGCTCCCTTCAGCAAACGCTTGAGGGCCATGACAGCGCAGTCACGTCTGTAACATTCTCACACGACTCGAAGCTGCTGACGTCGGCCTCATGTGACAAGACAGTCAGGATCTGGGACGTCGACATCGGCTCCCTTCAGCAAACGCTTGAGGGCCATGACAGCGCAGTCACGTCTGTAACATTCTCACACGACTCGAAGCTGCTGACGTCGGCCTCATGTGACAAGACAGTCAGGATCTGGGACGTCGACATCGGCTCCCTTCAGCAAACGCTTCAGAGCCATGACAGCGCGGTCCATTCTGTAACATTCTCACACGACTCGAAGCTGCTGACGTCGGCCTCACATGACAAGACAGTCAGAATCTGGAACGTCGGCATCGACTCTCTTCAGCAAACGCTTCAGAGTCATGACAGCGCGGTCCATTCTGTAACATTCTCACACGACTCGAAGCTGCTGACGTCGATCTCAGATAAGACAGTCAGAATCTGGGACGTCGGCACTGACTTTCTTCAGCAAACGCTTGAGGGTCATAGCAACAGAGTCATGTCTGTAACATTCTCACACGACTCGAAGCTGCTGACGTCGATCTCATATGACAACACAGTCAGAATCTGAGACGTCAGCATCAGCTTCTGCCATCAGATAGTCACAGTTAACACTGTAATCACGAGATTATCATTCGATAGTACAGACTCAAACCTTCTTACGAACGTCGATAGTTTCAAGGTATACAGAACTGAGCTCTCTACTACATCTGAACATTCTCAAGAGAAAGGCAGTGATGATGATCGCCAAAGATTGGGCATTAGTGAACCGTGAGTCACATGGAACAAACAGAACTTGCTCTGATTATCACTCAGTTACCGAACGGAAATGTTTGATATTTCGTCATCAGAGTCGATAGTCGCTGGTGGCTGTAGATCTGGAAAGGTTTTTATTATCGGATTCTCACCAGTCATCTTATACAACTCTTTAGAACAGCTATAATTCGGAATTGTAAAGCAACTACGTTACAGAGAATTATCTGTTATACCTTTTTTTTTAGACTGAGCCAGAAGAGCGGTGTAGGGAAGCCTATGCCTTTATATCGTTGTTGTCCTAAGATCATCATTTCTAATCACTTCTTCGTGCGAAAACGAGCTTGAGGAGCAGAACGCACCATCATATGCGCCATGTCAAAGTCAGACAAACACCGATATCGCTTCAGGCCCTTCGACTACTCGATCGAATGTTGCCGGATTCGATACTGCGAGCTCAACAGAAGCACAGAGATTACATGGTGCTTCTGAACAATGTGAAGTCCCGAAGAGCACTGATGGAGATCCTTCTGCACCAACGATAGCAAGAAATGCTCCGGAAAGAACAGACTTTCCTGGTGCGCTCAAACCTATCAAAATCAAGGCGCAAGGCCATGTTGCAGACTCTGCACTCGACACATCATGAATGCCTGTCACCGCGCCGATTGAAGCTGGTGATATAGCTGACTACTTGGGGGGCGTGTCCAAAAGCGACTCCAAGCAACAATTTGGTAAGAGATCGTATAGAAAAAGCTATCGTACCCAATCAGGGCAATATATTTCACAAGAAAAGGAGGTCCTAAGACTACGTCGGAGTGACGATAATAGAGGAACCATGGAGAAGAAAAGCCGGAGACGGAGCGAGAAGAAGGATAGAAACCGTAGGAAACGGAGAACAATACGCCATGATCGAAGACGGAAATCCCCGAGGCCAAGGCTCTTAAGAATTCTAGACCATATACTCGTTGCGTTCTATGGCTTACGTCGGCATTAAGCCATTCCTCGTCATAGGTGTTAGAATCTCTCAGAGACTGGCCTCCCAACGCCTGGTCTTTTACACAGAAATGGGAACGCACTATATAGGCCACCCATGGCTTAGGAAGAACAGGCGTACTCCACTTATCCCATATAGCAAGACTAGCATAGAGTTCCAACTTCAGACTATATTATGATTCTGGGATTTGACCATATCATCGTGTTATCAGTTTTCTGGCCTTCGTCATCATGGAGTACAACATTCCAAGGGCACGGGCGTGAACCGTATGTATAGAACACGGGCCGGTTCATTATTTGAAGATCGTCCTCCAAATATGTGTTTGCAGGCCCCGAAAAGAGTGAGAGGTTACGCTTCAGCCAATTGAAAGAGGTTACCAGTTTTCTCAAATGGTCAGGAAACAGTCACTATATATCATTTCTGATCCGACACCAACAATCAAGCTAACGAAACATTAGGACGTTGGTCAATACTGAGCTGCATGCGACACCATTTTCTTCCAAGATTCAGGCCTTGCGCGGGAAGAGGGTGTTCACAGGGGGGAGGAGGGATAGTGGTGGTAGGGAGGGGAAAATAAAGGATGGGATACCATTTCCTTCAAGTTTTCAGGTCGTGCGCGGAAGAGGAAGTTTTTGGTTGTTTAGGCGGGTTGTTCGCTATGGGGAGGGGAGGAGAACGGGTGCGTGAGGGAGTTGACGGTGTCATAGTCTGGGATGAGTTGGTGGGTGGTCGATGCGGTTACCGTTAACGATATGAGGGAAATTCAGTTGATGTGCTCTTCAATGTGTTCTTCGACTCGATGTGAGAACCAATTCACCTGTTTGTGTTGAGTCTACAGAGTATTATAGTGAGCGTTTCACTTTATGTCTCTTTGTAGAACACTTCGTAGGCTTCTTTCGAACTCCGTCGGACTCGGAGATCGATGTAGTGGTTTTAATTAATTCAAGCGGCCGGACATCTACATAGCGATAATTTAGTTATCCAAGAATCATATTGTCTAGGAGCTAGAGTACAGATTAGAAGACAAGAGGATCATCTTTCAAATGCGATATTAATCATACGACCTACTGTAGTCGAGGTACGGGATTCTAGTCGTGCCAAAATCCTCTGGTTTTAGTTATCCAGTATGTAGCTTCTCTGAATTTTAGACATGGAAGATGAATTCAAGAAGCTATGTAGAGTTCTCGATGAGCCAGGATAGATTGGAGTATAATATATCTTCCGCCTCTGAGGTCTCGTGGAGAGCAGACGGACCCGACGTAGCATATTGAATAGTACCAATCATTCTAGTGGATAGCTTTTTTGTTCTCTGATGCCTAAAGCATATGTGTCTGGTTGGAGAAGACTTTCTGACATCCCTGGGATGCGGGAGCTTGCGATACACTATTTTTTTCGGTTGAGGGCACTTGCGACGATACGTCAACCTCTCGGCTATCAGGCATTACTTAATCTATATAGTGTGTTCTCTGTTTATCGAAGCTGATATGTGAAGCAAAGTAGTGGTGAATATCCGTTGGAGTTGCCAGAGCCCACGTCTTGGGTAAATCCGGAGCAGACTGACCCTTGAATCCTTCTTACACTGCACGTAATGTGACGTTCGCGATACATGGGACTACTCTTCATATTTCAGAGTATATATAAACTACCGGAGAGCTTCAGAGGTTGTTCTATGCTTCCTGGAGCGAGGTTGCTAGATTCAGGGGTTGCAGTACACGGAGGGGAAGAGGACATTCTCGAATTGGTCCCTGGGCTTGACAGCGACGCATCGGAGCTTCCCTGCACTCTAGAGTATATACCATCGACAAGAGGATTCTTTTAGACGGGTCGTTGTTGCTGGCGAAGATGCGAGGGTTGGAAGCGCTGGAAGACTGGCTTGACCTTAAAGTATGGATCTCCCACCTCAAAACATCGGTAACGAGAAGCAAGACCATGTGCTCTAGGGGTCGGGGTATACATTGAGACGACGAGAAGAAGTATTGTTCCTCGTAGCGTCTAGAGTGTATTCCTTGGGCCTCAGCCTAGGCGATGTTGATGCTTGCGGATAGCACTCTAAGCGTGGTTGTTTTGTCCTTGAATTAAGCGTAAATACTGCTCTCTGGAGCTCGGAGTACGGTTCTGCTTCTCTAGAAAGTGCTTTGTATGATATTATGACCAGAAAAGCCGCAAAGACTTTAATTGGGGAGCTCAACGTTATCGAATATCATGCAATCATGCAAACATCTCCGACTCTGTACTTGTCTTTCGTAACTTTATTGTCTCTCTGAGTATAGTTATTGAAGTAGGGAGCACTCTGGAGTCGTCTCTGAATGTTTTGGTAACCAGAGGTCGAAAATCCTTTTTAAAATCCTTCGTGTGAGCCTCCATCTTCGAATATTGATCTTTTGCTACTGCAGAAGTGATGGAATATGTTCTCTGCAGTACGGGGCATCTCCTCTGAGGCAGAGAGAATGTCACGATGTCTTTCACGCATTCAGATGTACATGGAGTCGGAAAAAGGGGCGAATCCTTCCGAATAATTTCTCACATTCGGATATTGATGTTTTGTCATGAGACATCAGACGAAGTGTGTTCTCTGAGCCATAGAGCATCTTCCATAGAGCAGAGGATTTCCTCGACTTGTCTTCCGGGTTCTGTATACATAGCGTCGGCAAAAGGGGCATCTCCTATGCTCATTTCCTGAAATCAAAGCTTCTATTTTCTGACTTTATGTATCGAAGCGTCATTCTGCATGAACAACAGTTCTGACTCTCATGTGTCAGCTAAATTGTGATTCAAAATCTGAAGGTGAAAGATTGCTGAAAAATCGTGCTTTTTTGATTTTCAGTCTCGATCGAGCAGGTATAAATCCGATCTTTCACTGGCAGAATCTCAAAAAGCACCTTAAATCATTATGAAAAAGAGCTTCTTTCCATTGAGCATTTCTGTTACTTTGTTCCTATCCCATTTCTGATCAGGAGTTTCAAAGACCCGTTCCCGTGCTTTACCTGTTCCTCGAGCCACGGATGCCTCATCCGACCAAATGACTTGCCCCCATTGATCCACGGTTCAAACCTTATGCTTTTCAGCCCATTGTAACCGAAGCAGAGCAACTTTAGGTGTTAATTTCGGTCGCTGAAGGGCTAGCCAGTGAGAAATTCCATGGGCTCGCAGTGTTGCGTTGAGAGTTCTCGAGTCCAAATCGATCCCGGTGTCCTTTTTCAGCTTTCTCCAGGTGGTTTTGGGCTCGGATCGTAACTGACGCAACAGGTAATAGTATCCTAGCTGCTCGAGGGGTAATTGATAAAGGCCTTCCTTATCTGGGTTTATTGACTTCGACGAGTGCAGTGTAAAGCCTTCCTAAAACTCCATTTATGGTGGTGGGGGGACCGTTCAAATTTCGACTGATTTGGGTGGGTGTAGCTTCTAGCTCAGCTTGCCCCGTAATTTTCCCTTTAGTTAGCAAATCGAGCTCCTTTCTGAGGGTCTTATTACCAGAAACTGTAGTTAACGAAGCCCTTCTGAGCATGGTGAATGTGGTTGAAGAAGGTACGCGACTTTTCGTGTTTTCGCGAAAGTGACCGTGACTTTTTGCCGAGTACTTGCCTCAGTACCTCAGACGTGTCACGTGTGAATGGGACTTTTCGGGTAAGCGGCGGCGGCTAAGCCCCTTTGGGTTAGCTATCTTGCTTACATAGGTACCTAAGGTACTTGTACCTAGGGTGCGAAATGTATTAAACATGTTTATTGCCTAACCAAATTAGGTTAGTCAAAAACGTGTTTTAAACATGTTTATTGAAGCATGTTTTAAACACAGAGGTATATATAAATAGCATCAATTATTTGGGTGCTCCATTGCCACCTCACCGCCGACGATGCTATTCAAAAAATCCTTCAGCACGGTCTGTTGAAGTAAATAGTTCATTGATTCAGATGAGTCTGCTGACGAGTAGTTCCGGACGCCATTTGACGATGACAGTATAAGCACTTCACTGCAGGAACGATTCGGTTTGGTAGGATTATGCTCTGAAAGGCATCAGTAACAGCCTGATTGCGAGGTTTGCCACCGCGTTGAGGAGGCATGGCTGGTGGTAGGAAGATAGATCTACTTCATACTCGTATGGAGCAATGGTGACAGCGAGATCAAATCCCCCGAGCTAAACCAGCTGGGTTTAGCTTGCTTATATAATATAAAACCAATAAACATACATGAATAAACCGCTAGTGAGTTTTAAACACGTTTATTGTAGAAGAAACGGTTTTATTCGCTCCCTATGTACCTTGCCTTATCTTTGTCACGGAGCCTGCGTAGTAAGCCCTAACCCGAAGGGGATTAGCTTCAGCAGGTCTGAGATAATGAGGCAACCGAGCACTGTAGAAAATCGCTTTCAAGCCCCTTCTTGAGTTCTCGCAAGTCGCAACAGCTGTGGAAGGTTTTCGAATAGCTTTGTGACAACGCATAGACCAGCGATACAAAACTTGATGGCAGCTACTGTATCTTGCAGCCCTTGAGCGCCACCTAATTGATAATCACGTGTATTTATCCGCCGCTCCCCAAGCATCCGAGGTAAACAAACATTTCGGTACTCATACAATCTTACTTTCTATCATCCGCTACAATATGGCCCTACAGTCACCAGATTACAAGCGGCTTTTTTTAGAAGAGCAACGCAGACGCCAAGAAGCAGAGCGTGCCCAGGAAGAAGCAAAGCGCGCCCAGGAAGAAGCAGAGCGTGCCCAGGAAGAAGCAGAGCGCGCCCAGGAAGAAGCAGAGCGCGCCCAGGAAGAAGAGCAACATCGCAGAGAAAATGCTGAAGAGAAAACTCGCAAAACAACATTACCCGAGTTCCTTGACGCCTGCCATGTCCATCTCCACTCAGGTCTCACCGTTCAAACTGCGACGTTGTCGACTCGAGGCGACCCTGCTAATGCGAATTATAAGCATCGTCCTGAAAGAATCCGTGCATGGGAGGAATTCCCTGTGCAGCAGGAGGCCATCTGGAACTGCCTCATGAGATCAAACTTCATACTGCAACGGCATTTTACTTCGTCACATACCCTAGAAGAGTCTGGGGAGGCTATTCGTCAGAGAATGATGAGTTCTGAGCTAGACTTGAATCACTTTGAGCGCTCTACTGTTGAGGACCACATTTCGTCAATCATCAAACAACTCTATTGTAGTCCAACGCTTCGGAGGAAGTTTCGACTCAAGGGAACCATAAAGTTTGAAAACCATGCGAATACCCTCACCCCAGAACGTCAGATGGAGGGGGACATGCAACAGATGAGTCTGTCTGGAAACCCGCGACGGCGATCACCCCGTCTGCTATCCCAGGCTAATCGGACGGAGACACCAGAATCGACTGAACCGACCGAGTCGGCGGCGACGGCAGCAGCAGTGTCAAGATGCGCCCGTCCCCGCGCAGATCAGTTCTGCGTGTACAACACTTCTACCGACACTCAGAATACGGAACATCGAGTCGCTGCCTTCATTATCGAGTATAAGGCTCCTCACAAGTTATCCCTTGGTTATATCTACGAGGGTCTCAACAACATGGAGCTCAAGGAAGTGGTTCGCCGCACAGAGACCGACAGCCCGCAGGACCACTATCGTCGCCTGATCGCTGCGGTCATTACTCAAGCCTTCTCTTATATGGTCCAGGCTGGACTAGAGTATGGTTACATTTGCACAGGCGAAGCATTCATTTTCCTACGCGTGCCCGATGACCCAAGAACCGTCTATTACTTCCTATCCGTCCCCCAGGGCGACGTGGGGGGGACGACTGGATGGGCGTCAGATTCAGATGGGGAGAATCGACTGCATCTGACCGCTGTCGGACAGGTGCTAGCGTTCACACTTCAGGCGCTGAAGACGCCGCCCCGAGATCAGAACTGGCGGACCAATGCGGCGTCTCAATTGGAAAAGTGGCAGGTGGTCTATGACGATCTACTGGATACAATTCCTACAGACAATGTACCTTCATCGGAGTACCGGCCACCCAAACCGGATGAGAATGAATTTCTTCGCATGTCACCTATCCGGCTCCGACCGAGAGTGGCTTCAAGCAGCTCTCCTGACTGTCACCCGCCGCAAGGTCAGAGTCAATCTAGCGACGACGAGTTTGATCCAAAGACTCCAAGCCGAGCATCTCAGCCCACATCACTGCCCCCATCACAGCCTCTATCCCAAGCTCTGAGCCCGGCTGGCAGAGTATCATCTGATCGTGATTCCTACCATGAAGGTAGAGGTGGGCAGTATTGCACTCAAAAATGTCTTCAGGGCTTGGTTGAAGGAGGCTTGCTAGACAAGATGTGTCCAAACGTGCGATATCACGGGGAGAGTCATCATCGGATTGACCAACCCACCTTCATCATCCTCATGCGCCAGCAGCTCTCTAAAGACCTAGATACTAACTGTCAGCCGGTAGGCATTCACGGATCACGCGGGGCTCTGTTCAAGGTCAGGCTGGGATCATATGGATACACCCTAGCTGCCAAATGCACCGTCATTGACTTTGTTGGTCACCTGAAGCGGGAGGCCGCCATCTATGAGCGCCTGCGCCCGATCCAAGGGATTCACGTACCGGTATATCTCGGAAACATGGATCTTGACCGTCCATATTTTTATGACGGTATTGCGGAGATTGTCCATATGATGTTCCTTAGTTTCGGGGGAACACTCATCCATCGACACATTAAAGCTACCGACGAGCCATACCTGAACCAACGAGTTGAACGCTCGATTCGGGCCATCCATCAGCTAGGGGTTTTGCACCGAGATGTGATGCCTCGGAACATGCTTTGGAATGCAGAGGTTGGCCAGGTGATGATGATTGACTTCGAACGGGCAGAGATTCTGAAATCGCGGGCTGCGCTTGGGGTTATCTCACCAAATCGGAAGAGAAAACGCGTAACTCAGGAGTGTTTAAACAAGCAGCTGGATGACGGTTCTGATGCGTTTGTGCGGGAGATGAATCGGGCAATAATTGAACTCCGTGGGCTATGAGGTTTATAACCCTTTGGCTGCTGTTTGCCTTCGGACAATTTTTAAGGTTAGAATAACCCTAGAACTAACCAGATGTGGTAAGGCTCGGTCAAAAAGGTTATTTTTTGTAAATAGAAACAATGTCAACAAAGCCCCCTATTGTTCTTATAATGCCTTCCTGCGACGTAGTACCTGATTCGACTGATTTAGGAACTGATCATTCTAATATGCGTCCTATAACTGTTATAGACGATCGATTTGAGCCTATTCAGATACCTCCAAACGTCGGTTGGGTCAATATACCTACGCATATGTACAACTTAGATCAGGAAAAACACAAAGCCTCGTACGAGTTCTTGATTGAAATTAGCATCATCAATGCCTACCAACTCTCTTTGCATTCAGATGTTTTCAAAGAAGGCTAAATACACTGCTTCATAGCGAGTTCAGAACGGCTCAGTGACTAAGGCAGTTTCTAAAGCGAAAAAAGAACGTCAATTTAGGATCTGCAATTTGAAGGTTTCAATAATACGTTTGGATGATCATCAAATCTGCAGAAGAAAGAGCCCTGGGGACTGCCGTGGGTGCAAGGAGATAGGCTTAACAGCTAGGCCTAGAAAACGACAAGTTCTCGGTGAAATTACACCAAATTTAGGTGGTAGCGAGCGGAGAAAGCGTTCTACCTTTGACTGTGATATCTGTGATATCCCCCCTATGTATAAACGGTTCTTGTTTGGGCTGCATATCACAATAGCAAGCATCTGAATAGCATCAATAAAATCAGTTCAGGGTGATATTCTATGGTTCCTATTGAGCGGACCTACATAGCATCAGCAATGCCTCCTGATCAAAGGCGTTGCAGCGCATGAATCATCGCGCCTGGTTATTGCCGATCTTATCTGAGCCCGCCGCAAGAATTCTCTTACTTCTACCCTTCAGGCTAGCGCTTTCTTCTACTTGTATGGGGCGCAGCAACCATGTTTGGTCAAAATCCAGCACGTGATTTTACGTCGAGATCCATCCCCAACTAAGTTCCTAGGTCCTTCCCTTACTTCCTAGGTCCATCATTCAGTTAAGGCCTGTCCCTTGATCGTGGTCTGGCCCCTTTTCAAGGCCTATCCCTCACCTCGTAGGTTCATCCCTCAATCAAGGCCTGTCCCTCAGCCATAGTAGGTCAATCCCTCAGGTCGTAGGCGGGGTTACAGTTGGTGGGGGGTTGGAAAAGTTGCATATGCTAACCATGAGTTCAAAATTATTCCAATCCCGACTCAGCTTTCTGCATATGCTAATCATGAGCTTAAAATTATTTCAATCTCGACTCAGCTTTCTGCATATGCAAGAATTGATATTATTTAGCTAAAGTAGCTAGAAGACAAACAGCAAGAGCGAAGCATCGAGAAAACAGCACAATCACAGATCACGCATAGTTCTATATCATGAATAGCAAGACGAGCGAAGATTATTCTACATATGCTTAGCATATGCATCAAACATGATGCGAATCATGAATTTAATCTGTGACATGTTCATTCACAAGCTATTGCTCATGTTATCTTCATCAAATCTTTTTTCTGTGTCAGAAACTGAGCTAGACTAGAGATACTATCAATATAAAGACTGATATTATTATTACTTTGATAGAATCTAGATACAAGACAATACATCAGATAATGTACAAAACGAAAGACAAAGAGCGAAAGAAAAGAATGAAAGCTCAACTTTTATATACATGAATCGAGCAGAATCAAGACTAGACAGTAGTTCTATGACTTAAGATTGCAGAGATTCGCGCACACGACTAAGATGATCAAAACAGAATTGCTGAAACTAAATTAAAATGATGATGATTAAATTGATGATTTGATTCATTGAATTGCAAAACAGATTCAATGAATCAAGATTATTTAAGATATCGATGATTTATGTTCTAAATCAAGTTAATGATCTGACATCATGACAGTAGCTTCTCTCTTCAAGACTGAGCTTCTGCAAAATGATGAGAAGAAACAAGATGAAATGAGAAAGAATTGAAGATGAAGACTAAAATGAAACAAGAATTGATGTAAATGCATTTTAATGTGATGAAGCACAGATGAAACTAGAATAAATCTGAGTCAGATCTGAGTCAGATCTGAGCAAGATGTCTGTAAGATAAAATGAGATGAAATGCATTTTAATGTGATGATGCACAGAAAATTGAAATACATCTGAATCACATCTGAGTCAGATTTAAATAAAATGTCTGAGTCAAATCTAGACAAGATCTGAGTCAAATCTGAGTAAGAAAAAGATGAAATGCAGTTTAATGTAATGATGCACAGATGAAACTAGAATATATTTGAATTACATCTGAATCAGATTTAAACAAAATGTTTGAAACAAATTTAGACAAAATCTGAGTCAGATTTGAGCTGAGTCAAAATGATGAAGATTGAACTTAAAGTTCTTGACATTGACATTGAGATATCACACATGACAGTACATGTGATTCTTTGATGACAGAGTTGACGAGATGATATTCATTGAGTGTTTGCTCACAATTATTCAGAAGATGAAAAGACTCTCAAGTAGAAAAGTGATTTTTTCAATCAACATAATACTTGAGCAAAGATGAATTATAACATCTATTATGCTTAAAGTTTAGTATGCTGTTTACATATCAGAATCTTTCGTTATTTTTGATAACAATGAGTTCTCAAAGTTTCTGATGTTGACTTGAAAGAAAATCACTTGCAATATAATTCAGAAGAATGACATGAAAGATTAAATAAATCTTCATGAATGTTGAAAGATTTAACTCAATGATTAAAGAATTATTCTTAAAAACATGCTTGATCTTGAAGAAATCAACATTATGATCATTTAACTTGACAACGAGATGAGTAATGTTGAGATTGCAAGCATTTAGTCAGACTTCATCTTCAACGAAGTATTTAAAACAAGAATGATGAAAGAGATTGACATTGAATTCATAAATAATTTGAGCTATAAGCATCTCATCATGTAAATGCTCAGTTAGTTTCTTCATCTTCTTGATGAACTCTTCAACATTGATTAACTTGTTTCAAGCTTGAAATATAAAATTCTTGAACAAAAATTCAGAAAACTTGAAGTCTAGATGTGAGTTTTGACTTAAATTGATCAAGAAGAATGATGTTAAAGTGATTAATGATGATGTATTATTGACAATGAATTTAACTTCAGAAAGTCACTTAGCTCAATCATTCTGCATGTAGTTAACAAAAACTTGAAGATAATGCTTCATGACAGCATTGACTTTCTCAATTTGATCATCGATCTCAGAATGATACATCATTGATAACTTAACATTTATCTTCAGCATTATACACATATGCTTTCAGACATTGAAGATGAATTGTGTATCTTGATCAGATACAAAGAACTCAAGTAAATCATGATGTTTTCAAACATAAGCATAGAAGCAGTTGATAACTTCTTCAACTTTCATAAAAGTGATGAGAACTAAATGTCTCATTTTGATAAGATGATCAATGAAAACTAGAATATATTTATATGTGATATTCATGAAGATACTGAGCGATAAAGAATCTACATAGTTTATAAAGATATCATGTCAATGATGTTCAAGAATTGAAAGAGAACACAATCATTCTTGAGTTCATTGTTTAAAGAGTTTGAAACGTGTGCATACATAATAGTTTCATATGAAGCATTGAACATACTTATAAATGTTTGATCATCAGTAAACTTGACTGATCAGTTCATAACTTTTTGCTCTTTCTGAGTGATCATTGATAACATTATCATGAACGAGCTGAATGATACAAAAACATAGTTTATTTAAGTTGAGCATGTACTTTCTTTCTTGAAAGTACAGATGATTCTTGTGTTTTTTACACTCAATTAAAGAAATCTTGTTGTGATATCATGCTTCATTGCAAAGCACTTTGATTATCTGAGCTGCAAATTTGTCATTGATTTCAATTTGCTTTCACAATGTCTGAGTGAAAGTATCAGCAGAATCTTCATCAAGATTCAGAAAATCTTGATTTAGCTGAAACTTGATGTTTTCAACGTTGAATTCTTTAATTTCTAAATTCATGAAAGTTAAAATTTGCAAAAATGCTAAAATAACTGAAAACAAATGTAACTGAACTGAATTTAAAGCGATGATTTGTGACTGAAGCTTCATGACTTTGATGTTGAAAATGTTAAGAGCGAAATTCTCAACAATATTGAGATTTAAAACATGAGTTTTCAGAATTGTCTGATGTTGATATTAATATCAAGAATCAAATGTATTCTTCTCTTTAAAGAAATCTTTTGAGCGACGTGTCAAAGCATTCAACTTATCATCGATCTTGTTGAAATGATAAGTGATGCAATAGTTGAATCTAGATAGAAACTCACTTCAACGAGCTTGATGATAATTCAACTGCTTAGTTGATATGAAATACTTAAGATTTTTGTAATTCATGATCATCTCAACAGAATAAATAGAATCTTCAAGCTCTGATCATCATTTCTTGAAAGTGCAAACAATGATTATGAGTTCTTTATTGTAGATCTTGTAGTTACACTTGATTGAGTTATGCTTTTTTGAAAAGTAAGCGACTGAATGAAAAATCTCATTCTCATCATATTGAGAGAGAATGTCTTTGAACACATAGTTCAAAGCATTGATTTCTATCACAATCTTGTGATCTGAATTATAATGATGAAGAATAATCTTGAAAGTGAAGACTTTCTTAAGAATGTTAAATGCAATCTGACATTTCTAAGATCAGACAAAGAGTACATCTTTTCTGATGAGATGAGTGAGCAAAATAGTTATTCTACTATAGTCATAAATGAATTTTCTATAAAAGTTCATGAAATCTAGAAAACTTTGAACGTCTTTAACGTTGATCAAGATGAATCAATTGACAATGATGTTTATTTTAGAAGAGTTTATCTTGATTTTTTCAATGATGATTATCAATTCTAAATATGAAACTTGAATGACGTGAAACTTGCATTTGATTATATTCATCTGAAGATTTGCTTTTTGCAGCTTTCACAGAATGAGCTTGACATGAATCTCATGCTCGAGTTTATTGTCAAAATAGATCAAGATGTCATTCAAATAAGCTGTACAGAACTTATTTAAATGTTTGCAAAGAGTATTGTTAATGTACTTCTGAAACAAGACAAACTCATTACATAGATTGAAAAGCATGACTAGATACTTGAATAATTTAAATTAAGTGCAAAAGATGATGAAAACTTCATCTTCTTCTTTGATTTGAAGTTGATTGAACGCAGAGATGATATTCAACTTGATAAAGATTTTAACTCAACTTAGATGATTCAGCATTTCTGAGATCA
>JAABVA010000235.1_pt1 | contig 72436 bp, 65 predicted proteins | sample 5560331 | NCBI WGS metagenome assembly JAABVA01 (sample SAMN12812661, study PRJNA571458) | rock metagenome | isolation source: Antarctica rocks | place: Antarctica: Victoria Land, Mt New Zealand sud | collected 2016-01-07
CGCTTTACCTCGGCTTCTTCCAGTTCGTGCACAACGCGCGCCGACGCGGCAAAGCCCTGCTCGGTGCGCTCATCGCCGGCCTGGTTGCGTGACGGTCTCGTCACCACCCCGGAAGCCAACAAGAGCCTCGACTGAACGCCTATCGCGTGCTGCTGACCCGGGCGCGCTACCATACGTTCATTTGGATTCCCCGCGGCGATGCTGCCGACCCAACTCGCGATCCGCGCCGGCTCGACGACACCGCGGCTTTCCTGCTCTCGTGCGGCGCCTCTCCCGACATCCTGCCCGACCCGCCGAGACTTCACTCAGTGCCTGCCATCCCCCGGCACCAGGACCTATTCGCATGATCCGGCTTTTCCTGCTTGCTTTCCTGTTGCCAGGCGTTGCGCACGCGGCCGAGCTGAAGATGGCAACCTGGAATCTAGAATGGCTGACAGCACGGCCCGAAGGCGATCCGGCTTTGCCGAGCGACGTGCATCCCAAGACCGAAGCTGACCTGACACGGCTGCGGCGCTATGCCGACGCCCTGGACGCCGACGTCGTCGCGTTGGAAGAGGTTGACGGGCCCGGCATTGCCGCGGTCCTTTTCCCGCCCGACCGTTACGCCCTGTTCTTTACCAAGGACGACGTGATCCAGCGCGTGGGTCTCGCCGTAAGGCGCAAGTTTACGGTCATACGTAATCCCGATCTGACCGGGCTCGATCTCTACCCCGACGCCCATTTTCATCTTCGTAGCGGGGCGGACATTACGCTCGAATGGCCCGGCGGCCGGCTACGGATCATGGCCGTCCACCTCAAGACCGGCTGCCAGCACGACCGGCTCGACACGTCCCATCGCCCGCAATGCAGCACGTTGCGCGGCCAAGTGCCCGTGTTGCAGGGCTGGATCGCGCAACGTCGGACAGAGGGCATACCCTTCGTCATGCTCGGTGACTTCAATCGCTGGATGGACGGGGCTGACCAGGTATTAGCCTCGCTGAACGCAGCAGCGCCATTGACCCGAGCGACCGAAGGGCGAGACAGCCCGTGCTGGGGCGGTGGACACTTCATCGACCACATCCTGGCAGGTGGAGCGGCGCGCGGTTGGATGGAGGCGGACAGTCTGCAGGTGATGACCTATCGCGAGGATGCGTCAGAGAAGGAACACCTGTCCGACCACTGCCCTGTATCGGTCAAATTCAATTTGCCGGAGTGAAATAGACTGGAAATTCGCGGATTAAAGCGTCCAGAGACCCCGCCTCTAGTGGAATCGAGAGGCCAGACCCTTTGCCTTACGCGGAAACCTTCACGCCCTTCCAGAACGCAACTCGCTCCCGGATGCTCTCCGCAGCCTGCTTAGGCTCCAGATAAAACCAGACTGCATCCTAGTTAGTCTGCCCATCCACTTCCAACGTGTAGTAGCTGGCTGTTCCCTTCCAAGGACAGACGCTGGTATGCGTGCTGGGTCGAAAATACGATTGGTGGACGGCGTCGGCCGGAAAGTAAGTATTGTTCTCGACCATGACGATCTCGACCATGACGATATCGTCGCTTTGGGCCACGACCGCACCGTTCCAAACTGCCTTCATGCTACGACCCCCGTACAAGGAAACGCCGCCGGGTTGCCCCAGCGGCATCAGGTTCAGTCAACCGTTTCCGGTTCCTTCTCCGATTCCCCCTCGTCGCCGTCGCTTTCGGGCTTCGGCTGCTGCGAAGGAGGCGCCTCGGTGTAAGCGAAAGCCAGCTTGCCCTCCACCAACGTCACGCTGACCGAGCCACCCCTCACCAGCTTGCCGAATAGCAACTCCTCGGCAAGCGGCTTCTTGATGTGTTCCTGGATGACACGGGCCAGCGGCCGCGCACCGTATAGGCGGTCATAGCCCCGCTCAGCCAGCCACTCCTTCGCCCCCGACGACAGCTCGATCGTGACATTACGGTCGGCCAACTGAGCCTCGAGCTGCATCACGAACTTCTCGACCACCCGGCCGACCGTTTCCTCAGTCAACCCGGCAAACGGGATAATCGCGTCCAAGCGGTTGCGGAACTCGGGCGTGAACAGGCGCTTGACCGCTTCCTCGTCCTCACCCTCACGCGCATCGCGGCCAAATCCGATTGCTTCCTTCGCCATGTCGGACGCGCCAGCATTTGTCGTCATGATCAGAATGACGTTGCGGAAATCAACCGATTTGCCGTTATGGTCGGTCAGCCGCCCATGGTCCATCACCTGCAGCAGGATGTTGAACAGGTCCTGATGCGCCTTTTCGATCTCGTCCAGCAGCAGGACGCAGTGCGGATGCTGGTCGATGCCGTCCGTCAGCAACCCGCCCTGGTCAAAGCCAACATAGCCCGGCGGCGCGCCAATCAACCGGCTGACGCTGTGCCGCTCCATGTACTCGCTCATGTCGAAACGGATCAGTTCGATCCCTAGCGTCGAGGCAAGCTGGCGCGCGACCTCGGTCTTGCCGACGCCGGTCGGGCCGCTGAACAAATAATTGCCGATCGGCTTCTCCGCCTCTCGTAACCCGGCGCGGCTGAGCTTGATAGCAGCCGACAACGCATCGATCGCGGTATCTTGACCGAACACCATCGCCTTGAGGTCGCGCTCGAGATTACGAAGCGTCTCTTTATCGTCCGCCGACACCGACTTGGGTGGGATGCGGGCAATCTTGGCGACGATCTCCTCGACGTCACGCAAGGTCACGGTCTTGCGGCGCTGACCCTCGGGCAGCAGCATACGCGAGGCACCAACCTCGTCGATGACATCGATCGCCTTGTCCGGCAGCTTGCGGTCGTTGATGTATTTGGCCGACAACTCCACTGCGCCGCGGATCGCCTCATCGGTGTAACGGACCTTATGGTGGCGCTCGTAATTGGTCTTGAGACCACGCAGGATCTTAACCGCGTCCTCCTGACTCGGCTCCGCGACATCGATTTTCTGGAAGCGCCTTACGAGCGCGCGGTCCTTCTCGAAGTAATTGCGGAATTCCTTGTAGGTCGTGCTGCCGATACACCGCAAGTTGCCCGAGGCGAGCGCTGGCTTCAGCAGGTTGGACGCGTCCATCGCCCCGCCGCTGGTGGCGCCAGCGCCGATGACGGTGTGGATTTCATCAATGAACAGCACCGCATTGGGTTGCGCCTCCAACTCGGTCACAACCGCCTTCAACCGCTCCTCGAAATCACCGCGGTAGCGCGTGCCGGCCAGCAGCGCGCCCATGTCGAGGGCATAGATCGACGACTTTGCAAGGACTTCCGGCACATCGCCTTCGACGATGCGCTTGGCCAACCCCTCGGCGATTGCGGTCTTACCAACGCCGGGATCACCGACATAAAGGGGGTTGTTCTTGGTGCGGCGGCACAGGATCTGAATGGTGCGCTCGACCTCCATCTCCCGCCCGATCAGCGGGTCGATCTTGCCGGCGGCAGCCTTCTTGTTCAGGTTGACGCAGTAGGTGCTCAGCGCATCCTGGTTGCGGCGGCCTGGCCTCTCCTCCCGCTCGCCATCGCCGGGTCCCTCAGGGCGCTCGCTGCTTTTTTCCGGACGGGCAGCCGGGCGGCCCGGCGCCTTGGCGATTCCGTGACTGATGAAATTGACCGCATCGAGGCGGGTCATGTCTTGCAGTTGCAGGAAATAGACGGCATGGCTCTCGCGCTCGCTGAACAGCGCGACAAGCACGTTGGCGCCGGTGACCTCATCGCGCCCGCTGGACTGTACGTGGATCGCGGCACGCTGGACCACGCGCTGGAAGCCGGCAGTCGGCTTTGGATCGCCGGGCCGGTCCGTAGCGAGGCCGGGCAGGTCCTTGTCGAGAAACTCGCCCAGTTCCTGCCGCAGCTTGTCGAGATCCACGCCGCAGGCGCGCAGCACGGTAGCCGCATCGCTGTCGTCGGTTAGGCCAAGCAGCAGGTGTTCAAGGGTGGCATATTCATGACGGCGCTCGCTGGCGAACGACAAGGCGCGATGCAGCGTCTGTTCTAGGTTCCGTGACAACATTGGATCGACGCTCCTTCGCATGGGCCGCTGCACACCATGCCGTGCCGGCAGGGGATGTCGCAACCATCAAGACTAGAGGTTAATTTTAACCCTTTAGTGACATGGGTGCCGTCGACCTGGATTGCAGCCCTCATTCTTTCTCGATCGTGCACTGGAGAGGGTGCTGATTTTGCCGCGCCAAGTCCATCACCTGGGTCACCTTGGTCTCAGCGACCTCGTATGTGAACACGCCGCATACGCCCACTCCCCGGCGATGCACGTGCAGCATGATGCGGGTCGCTTCCTCCCGCGTTTTCTGGAAAAACCGCTCCAGCACATGAACGACGAACTCCATGGGAGTATAATCGTCGTTTAGCATTAACACTTTGTATAAAGCCGGTTTTTTTGTCTTGGGACGGGTCTTCGTGACGGTCCCGACATTAGGCCCTTCGTTGCCGCCGCGTTTGTCATTGTCGCTCATGCTCGTGCTCTTCCCGGCCGGGCGACGCAAAGCTGGACCACGCACCCCCGGTAATTGGCTGTTCATCGACGCAGCATATCGGATTGCCAGTGGGTGGGAAAAGGGCGACGGCATCGGCCGCCATAAAATGCTGAAGGCCCGGACATCTGCCCGGGCCTTCCTCATCACATTCAGCAGCTCATCAAGACGTGAGCGATTACGCCGTCTTGGAAAACTTCTCGACCGCCAGCGTCATCCGCGCCGTGATCGGCGCGAACGTCTGCTCGGTCAGCTTGATGGAGCTGTCGGCAATCTGACCGGTCTGCGCCACCGCTTTCTCCAGCGTCGCGCGCGCCAGGTTCTGCTGCAGGTCGGTCGCTTCCTTCAGCGACTTCACCGACGACAGCGCCCTCATGGTGCTGAGGGTCTCTTCCAACGTCGTCTTAGCCGTCGCGGCCATACGCTGTGACAAGTCCTGCATGCCGGACGCAAAGATTTGGCTGGAATGGGCGATCGCCTCGATGTTGCCCTGGTAGAACGAGAACATCTCCTCCGCCGTCTTCATCGCACGCTCGACGCCGCCGCGCAGCTTATCTTGGGCCTGCTCGATGCCAGCAGTCGCCTGTGCCGCACCGTCCTTCAAGCCGGATACGGTGCGATCAAGGTTTTGCTTGGCCTGCGCGTTTGCCGCTTCGATCGTCGTGGTAAATTGGTTGTTCATGTGGACTCCCCTTCATGTGCCAAAACTGGCTCGCGCGGGGTGAGGCTAATCGATCAGCGCCAACCGCGGAACCTCATGCTGCGATGCAGCACGATGGCCAAATACGTCCGCAGTTCCCTCAGATCAAGGAAAATTGTGCATTGCAGCAAATCTTTTGAGTGCCAGGTCCGGGATGTTGCGGGAGATAAATGCCGTAACGCCCTTGAATTAACATATTATTCTGTTGAATGCTGGACAGCAAAGACAGCAAATGATTATACGATTCCGTCCATCCAGGAGTTCTCGGACATGCCGCGCCGGCCTCTCACAAGTGTCGCGAAGTACGCGGTAGTCGCTCGCCTCTTCCCGGCATGCCTGGCAACTCTCCTCAGCGTGTTCCTGGCCAACGCCGCCCAAGCGCAAATCGGCTCCGAACGCTACAGTTCCATCGTAATCGACGCCCAGACCGGCGAAGTGCTCGAGGCTGCCAGCGCCGATGACGTGCGCTACCCGGCCAGCCTTACCAAGATGATGACGATATATCTGTTGTTTGAGGCCCTGCGCGACCGCCGGATCACTCTCAACCAAATCGTGCCGGTGTCGGCGCACTCCGCTGCCATGTCGCCCTCCAAGCTTGGCCTGATGCCCGGCACCATGATCACCGTCGAGCAGGCGCTGCTCGGCCTCGTCACCAAATCGGCCAACGACGCCGCTGCCGCCTTGGGCGAACTGCTCGGCGGCGATGAAGACCGCTTCGCGCAAATGATGACCTTGCGCGCCCGTGCCTTGGGCATGAGCCGGACAACTTTCCGCAACGCGTCCGGCCTGCCTGACAGCAATCAGCTGAGCACCGCCCGGGACCTCGCGCTGCTCGCGCGCCATCTCGTCCAAGACTACCCGATCGAATACCGGTATTTCAGCACGCCCAATTTCGTGTTCCACGGTCGAACCATTTGGAATCACGATCATATGCTACAATCCTATCCCGGCGCCGACGGCCTCAAGACAGGCTACACCGAAGCATCCGGCTGCAACCTCGTCACCTCGGCCGTGCGCGGTGACGTGCGCCTGATCGGCGTGGTGCTGGGCGCCTCCAATGGATCGGAGCGCGACCTGCACATGGCAGCCCTGCTCGACCAAGGTTATGAGCGGCTGGGCGTGCCGGTCGGGCGCTACATTGCCCCGCCCAGCCGTTTTCCCGCCCTGGTCGCCTCAGCCTCCGCCGCAACGCTGCCGCATCTGGCCATCCGCCTCGCAGCTCTGCGTGGCTTTGTCCATTCTGCGCCGCAATTTGGCGCCGAGAGTTCGCCCCGCGACCATTACCGCACGCCGACACACCTGCACGGCGTCTCGGCTTTCCGTGTCTCGACGCGGGTGGGCCACCACACGCGAGGCTAAGCCGCACATCGAACTTGCAAGGCAGCCCTTGCGCCAGACCGGTAAGGTGAGCATTTTCGGTCACTCATTATGAAATGCGACACGCGGGGCTGACATGGACGGCGGCACGGATGCGCGGCGGATCACGATCCATTCGCCTGAAGATTTCGCAGGGATGCGCGCCGCCGGGCGTCTTGCCGCGGAAGCCTTGGACCTTGTGACGACCCATGTCCGCCCGGGTGTCACCACTGCCGAACTCGATGCGCTCTGCCACGACTTCATTTTGGATCACCATGCTACCCCGGCGCCGCTCAACTATCGCGGTTATCCGAAATCGATCTGCACCTCCATCAACCATGTAGTCTGCCACGGCATCCCGGGCGAACGGCGGCTGATCGATGGCGACATCCTTAACATCGATGTGACTGTCATCCTGAATGGCTGGCACGGCGACACCAGCCGCATGTATGCAGCCGGGCAGCCAGGCACCAAAGCGCGCATGCTAATGGACGTGACTTACGAAGCGTTGATGCGTGGGCTGGCCGCCATCCGGCCCGGCGCCACGCTGGGTGATGTGGGCCATGCCATCCAGGCCTATGTCGAGAGCCACAGGTTCAGCGTCGTGCGCGACTTCTGCGGCCATGGCATCGGCCGGCGCTTCCACGAAGCGCCGAACGTGCTGCATTTCGGCCGCTCCGGCGAGGGTCCGGTGCTTCACCCCGGCATGTTCTTCACCGTCGAGCCGATGGTGAACGCGGGTCGCCCCGAGGTGAAGGTGCTCGACGACGGCTGGACCGCCGTCACCCGCGACCGCAGCCTATCGGCGCAATTCGAGCACATGGTCGGCGTGACCGAGGATGGCTGCGAGATCTTCACCCACTCGCCGGCGGGCTACAGCAAGCCGCCATACGTGTGATGCCTGGCGCTTTCGTCACGACGCACAAGTTGCGGTTCAGCGACTGCGACATGGTGGGTCACGTCAACAACGCCATCTACTCCGTCATGTTCGAGGCAGGTCGGACCGACCTTATGCAGGCGGCCGGCATTTATAGCCTCGACAGTTCCTTCTCCATGGTCATCGTGCGGATCGAAATCGATTTCAAGCGTGAGATGAACTGGCCTGGTGATGTCGTTATCGAAACATATGTGGAGAGGATTGGCAACAAATCCATCCATATGCGCCAGGTGTTGAGATCGATAGGCGAGGTGCGGGCGGAAGGGCTGTCGATCCTGGCCGCGATCGACCGCGAGAGCCGCCGCGCCATCGAACTCGACCAATCCTGGCGCGATCGTTTCGCACCCTGGACGAATTCGGCCTGACATGCAAAACTAAGGAGATGGACGAGGCGCCTTTTCCATTATTCGATGAGCTCCGGCCGCCCTCGCCCGTCAGCGCGGCCGGGCATCGGCATCGGATGCGCCAGCGCCTGCTGACCGCCGGCGGCGACAGCATCGCGGACCACGAACTGCTGGAGATGGTGCTGTTTCTCGCTTTGCCCCGCCGAGACACCAAAACGATCGCCCGCAGCTTGCTATCCTGCTTCGGCAGTTACGCCGGCGCAATCGCGGCGCCCGTGCCGGACCTGTTGCGCGTCGAGGGGCTGGGCGACGCCGGGGCCGCTGCGCTGAAAACGGTGCAGGCAGCTGCATCGCGCCTGGTTCGCGCCGAGGTGATGAACCGTCCCGTCCTGGGCAATTGGGACTGACTGATGGCCTACCTGAACGCCGCGAGGGCGCGCGAGCGAGCGGAGATTGCGATCCTGTGGGAAATCCTTGGGGAACTACCCGGCCCGCTTCGCCCGTCCCACGATTTGGGTAGGATTGACGAAGCGCAGCGCGATCAGCAGCCAGATCAGCGTCGTACCCATGTAAAGCACCGCCATCGCGTCGATTGACTGCATGGCGCGCACCCCTGCGGCGAACACGGCGTAGTACAACGCCACCACCAAGGTCTGGCTGCTCGGCCCCGCCACCAGGAACGTCAGCTCGAACATCGCGATCGTGCGGACCAGCACCAGCAGCAGCGCTGCGAGAATGCCCGGGAGCAGCAGCGGCAGCAGGACATGCAGGAACAGCTTCGGGGTGTTGGCGCCGAACACCCGGGCAGCGGCCTCTACCCGGGGGTCGATCTGTTCGATGAACGGGATCATCACCAAGATCACGAACGGCACCGTCGGCACCAGGTTGGCGATGACGACGCCGGCCATGGAGCCCGCCAGCCCCGTCTGGTACAGCACCGTCGCCAGCGGGATGCCAAAGGTGATCGGCGGCACCAGCAGCGGCAACAGGAACAACAGCATCACCGCCCGCCGCCCGGGAAAGCGACGCCGGGCCAGCGCATAGGCGGCTGGCACGCCGAGCAGGCCCGAGACCGCTACGACCAGGAACACCACTTCGAAGGTCACGATCAGCACGTCGTCGAGTTGGAACTCGTCCCAGGCCGACGCATACCACCGCGTCGTCCAGCCGAGCGGGAACCAGGTGCCGAGCCAGCGCGTGGCAAACGAGCTGACGACCACGCTGGCGATCATGGCGGCGAGATTGAGGATGAAGAACCCGACCACTGCCCACACGCCGAATACCCACAGCCGGGCGGCAACGGTCCGCTCGCCGCGCATCAACCTTTCCCGCCGCTGGCCGAGCCGCGGTAGGACAGCCCGCGCGCGCCGATGACAGCCAGCACGACCACCAGCTGCACGACGCCCATCACCATCGCAATCGCCGATGCCAGCGAGTAGTCGTACTGCTCGAACGCCGCCTCGTACGCCGCGATGGAGATCACCCGCGTCGGCCCGGCGGGGGAGCCGAGCAACACCGCCGAGGGGAACACCGAGAACGCCTGCACGAACGAGAGGCAAAAGGTGATCGCCAAGCCGGGCACCAGCAGCGGCAGCAGGATATGGCGGAAGCGCGACGGACTCTCGGCGCCCAAGGTGGCGGCCGCCTGCTCCAGCGCCGGGTCGACGCCGGACAGGTAGGACAGGGTGAGCAGGAAGGTGAACGGCAGGCCCGTGATGAGCAGCGAGAGGAACACGCCCCAATAGTTGTGCAGCAGACGCACGGGGCCGGAGATCAGCTGCAGGGACACAAGGACGCGGTTGAACCATCCCTGCGGCCCGAGATAGGTCAGCAACCCCTCGGCCACCAGCACGGTGCCGAGCGTAATCGGGACGACCAGGATGGTGGTCAGCAGCCGCTGCCGGCGCATCAGCCGCACGCGCAATGCCACCGGCACCGCGATTGCCAAGTTCAACAGCGTCACGGGCACGGCGAGACGCAGGGTTTTCCAGATCGTGCCATACAGGAAATCGTCGCCGAAGAACCTGGAATAGTTGCCGAGCAGCGTGCCGTCCTTTGGGTGGAACGATAGCCATAGCCCGTACAGGAACGGATAAACGAACAGCGCGAGCAGGAACAATGCGGCGGGCACGACCAGCAGCGTCACCCCATCCAGACCCTGCGCGGCTAGGCGCTGGCCCAACGGCACGCGTGCCCGGATCGCTGCAAAGGTCACGCTCACGCGGCGAAGATTAGCGCGTGCGCCGGATCGGGGCGCAGGCGGATGGGCGCGCCCGGGGCCGTGGGGGCGGTGGCGTGGAACACCAAATCGGTGCTGTCGGCCATGCGGGCAAAGCCGGTGAAGTCGCGTCCGCGGAACTCGCTGGCGGACATGGTCGCCTGCAGCCCGTCCTCGGCCAATTCGAGATGCTCCGGGCGCACCGCGAGGAACGCCGCCTGGCCCGGGGTCAGCGGGTGGCGCACGCGGCCGCTCACCTGGGCGTTGCCGACCGCCAGCACGGCGTATTCGTCCTCGCGGGACACGACCCGGCCGGCGATGCGGTTACGGAACCCCATGAACTCCGCGACGTCGAGGTGGTCGGGGCGGGCGAACAGGTCCGCAGGCGTGCCGACCTGGCGCACGGCGCCGTCCTTCAGCACGACAATGCGATCGGCCAACGACAGCGCCTCCTCCTGGTCGTGCGTCACGTAGATCGTCGTCCCGCCCAGGCTCGTGTGGATGCGGCGGATTTCAGCCCGCATCTCCAGCCGCAACTTGGCGTCGAGGTTGGACAGCGGCTCGTCCATGAGCACCAGCGGCGGCTCGACTACGATGGCGCGGGCGATGGCGACGCGCTGCTGCTGCCCGCCCGAGAGCTGGCCCGGCAGCTTGTCCTCCTGCCCTTGCAGCCGCACCAGTGCCACCGCCTCCTCGACCCGGCGTCGCGCTTCCGCCCCCGCAACCCCGCGCATCTTGAGGCCGAAGCCGATGTTGCGCCGCACTGTCATGTGCGGGAACAGCGCGTAGTTCTGGAACACCATGCCGAATCCGCGCTGCTCCGGCCGCAGCGCGTCGATCCGCCGGTCGTCCAGCCAAATGCCGCCGCCGGTCGCAGGCAGCAATCCGGCAAGGCAGTTCAGCGTCGTCGACTTGCCGCAGCCCGACGGACCCAGCAACGCCACGAACTCGCCCCGCTGCACCGTCAGCGTGATGTCGCGCAGCGCGTTGAGCGTGCCGAAATCCCGGCTTAGCCGGTCGATCCGCAGCTCGCGGAAGCCGGCGGCGTGAATGGCCACGGCTACTGCGTCTTTCGCGAGCCGATCTGCTCGTCCCAGCGCCGGAACGCGTAGACCAGCGGTTCGGCGTCGAGCGGGATTTCCTTCGGCGCGTCGGCGATCAACCGCTTGTACTCGGGCCGGCCGAACTCGGCGATGGCCAGTTGGCTTTCCTGCGGCGCCATGGTCAGCGGAACGTCTCTCACGGCCGGGCCGGGGTAGAAGTAGCCCTGGTCGTAGGTGGTCGCCTGCTGCGGCTTCTCCAACATGAAGCCCATGAGGTCGAGCAGCACCGCCAGCCGTTCCGGCGCAACACCCTTCGGAATGCACATGTATTGGGCGTCCACGACCCAGTGGAAGCCCTCAAGGGTGGCGATCTTGACCTCCTTCGGCACGATCCCGAGCACGCGCGGGTTGATGTCCCACCCCGTGGTGCTGACGATCATGTCGCGCGAGCCTTCGCCCAGCTCCTTCATCGTGGCGCCGGTGCCGGTCGGGTAGTACTCGATCGAGTGGTCGAGTTCCTTCAGGAACGCCCAGGTGTTCTCCCATCCCTTTTCCGGGTCTTTCGGGTTCGAGTCGCCCAGAAGGTACGGCAGCCCCATCAGGAAGGTCCGCCCCGGGCCGGAGTTGGCCGGGCGCGCGTACATGAACCGGTTCGGGTGCGCCTTGGCCCATTCCAGCAGCGCCGGGGCGGAGTCGGGCGGCGATGCGACGCGGTCGGGCGCGTATTCCAGCAGCGGGCCAGATGGGTAATAGACGACGACCACGCCCTGCCCTTTCGTCAGCCGCTGCATCTGGTACGCCGGGTCAAGCAGGATCGACTTCAGGTCCGGCAAGGCGTGCGCGTGCGCCGGGAACAGTTCGGTCCAGATGCCCTGCGCGATGCCGGCCGACAGCGCGTCGGTGCCGGTCAGCACCATGTCGATGTCGACCCGCTTGGCGTCCTGCTGCGCCTTGAGCTTGCTGGGCAGCTCGGGCGCGGGGGCTTTCGTGTAGATCATGCGCGACACCATCTCGGGCTTCGCGCGGCGGTAGGCGTCGAACGCTTTCTGGGTCAGCGCCAGCGCGCCGCCCACGTCGACGATGCTGATCGCGAGCGGCGATTTCGGCTTCGCCACCTGCGCCAAAGCGGGTCCGGCAGCGACCAGGGCGGCCCCGGCCACGAATCGGCGGCGTGGAAAAGCAATCATCGGCGTGTCCTCGATTGTTGCTCGCGCTTCGTTGCGCTTACGTTTTGCGCGATGCCTCGAAGGCAGCGCGAGTCTTTTCGTCCGGCGGATAGGTCCCGGGCAGCGGCGCCCCGTCCGCGATGCGTTGCAGCAGGAAAGCTTCCAGCGCCTCCTGCTCGACGCCGTCGCGGGCCACCTCGTCGACCAGGTGCGCGGGGATGACCACGACGCCGTCGGGATCGCCCACCACGATGTCGCCGGGATAGACCGCCACCCCGCCGCAGCCGATCGGGACGTCGATATCGACCGCGTGATGCAGCGCCAGGTTCAACGGCGCGCTTGGCTTTGCGGCGAACACCGGAAAACCCATCCGGGCAATCGGTTGGCTATCCCGGATGCCGCCATCGGTCACCATGCCTGCCGCGCCGCGGACCTTCAGCCGCGTCATCAGGATTTCGCCCCCCGACGCCACGCGCGCGTCGCCCCGGCAATCCATCACCAGCACGCAGCCGGCCGGCGCCGTCTCCACTGCCCGGCGCTGCGGATGCATGGGGTCGGCGAACACGCCGACATGGTCGAGGTCCTCGCGCGCTGGGATGTAGCGCAGGGTCATCGCCGGCCCGACCATGTTGGGCGCCGCCCCGGCTGGCGCCACCGGCAGCACGCCCTGGACATACACGTTGCGGAAGCCACGCTTGAACAGCAGTGTCGTGATGCTGGCAGTGCTGATCGTCCGTAGCAGCTGGAGTGTCTCGGGTGTCATGCGCCGATGAGTCTCCCTGCTTGACCGCGCCCAAACGACGGGTCACTTTCACGATGGTATCGATATCATTCAGCTATGGTCAAGCAGGGTTCCATGCAGCTACGCCGATCGGCGCTCGACGATTCGGAAGGGCACCACTATCCGCCGTGGTCCCGCAACGCCGCCCAGCCGTTGCACCAGGCAATTGGCGGCGGCGCGGCCGATGTCCGCCCCGTCGACGGCGACGGTCGTGATGGGGGGGTCCATGGCGGCGCTGATCTCGAAATCGCCGAATCCACAGATCGCCAGTTGATCCGGCACCGCCATCCCACGCACGCGCGCCTCGATGACGGCGCCTGCCGCGACCAGGTCGGAGCTGCAGAACACCGCAGCTGGTTGATCGAAGTGGCACATTGCGGCGGCCACGGCGTCGCGCCCGCCCTGGATGGACGCGGGCGCGGGCATGATCGTGTTGAACAGCACCGTATCGCCGCGGGCCCGGACCGCGTCCGCGAAGCCTTGCCGGCGGGCGATGGCGCGGGGATCGTCGGCGCCCATGGTGGCAAATCGGCGATGCCCTTTGGCGCGCAGGTAGTCCGCAGCCGCCGCGCCGACGGCCGCGTGGTCGAAGCCGACGATCATGTCCGCCGGGTCGTCGACGAGGTCCCAGATTTCCACGACGGGAATGCCGGCCGCCGCCAGCCGGAGCCTCACCGGAGGCGAGTGGCGTGCGCCAGTCAACATGATTCCATCGGGCTGCCGGCCCAGCACGGCGGCGACCAGCGCGTCCTCGCCGCCGGGCGCGTAGCCGCTGAGGCCGAGCACCACGTGGTAGCCGGCGTGGCCCAACGTGTCGGTGAACGCCTGGATGCTGGTGGCGAACACAGGCGTCGCGATGGTCGGCACGATGGCCGCGACAATGCGGGAGCGGCGCGACGACAATCCCCCGGCGATCAGGTTGGGCACGTAGCCCAACTGCTCGATCGCCGCCCGCACGCGCAACGCGGTTGCCGCCGCCACCTGGCCGGGATTGTTGAGCACGCGCGACACGGTCATGGGCGCGACCCCTGCCAAGGCCGCGACGTCGGTTATCTTTACGGTGCTGCGCGCGACGGACACGGCGGCGACGCTAGTCCGGGCGTCGGCGAGGCGAAAGGGAGGTTTAACGCATGACACGCAAGACGCCTGAGGAACTGCGCAGCTTTCGCTGGTACGGCGTGGCCGATTTGCGCAGCTTCGGCCACCGCAGCCGCACCAAGCAGATGGGCTACGCGGAGGCGGACTGGAAAGGCAAGCCGGTCATCGGCATCCTGAACACCTGGTCGGACATCAACCCGTGCCACCAGCACTTCCGCATCCGGGCGGAGGAGGTCAAGCGCGGGGTCTGGCAGGCGGGCGGCTTCCCGCTCGAAATTCCGGCGCTCGCTTTGCCCGAGAACTTCATGAAGCCGACCACGATGCTGTACCGCAACCTGCTCGCCATCGAGGTGGAGGAGATTGCGCGCTCGCTGCCGCTGGACGGCCTGGTCCTGATGGGCGGCTGCGACAAGACCACGCCGGCGATGGTCATGGGGGCGCTGTCGATGAATTTGCCGGCGATCTTCATGCCCGCCGGCCCGATGCTGCGGGGCAACTGGCAGGGCAACACGCTCGGTTCCGGCTCCGACACCTGGAAATACTGGGACGAACTGCGCGCCGGGACCATCACGCAGGACGATTGGAGCGGGGTCGAGGACGGCATCGCCCGGTCCTGGGGCACGTGCATGACGATGGGCACGGCGAGCACCATGACGGTGTCGGTGGAGGCGCTCGGCCTGTCGCTGCCGGGCAGCAGCTCCATTCCGGCGCCGGACAGCAATCATGCGCGCATGGCGACGGCGACCGGGCGGCGGATCGTGGAGATGGCGTGGGACGACCAGCGTCCGTCTTTACTGCTGACCGCCGCGAGCTTCGACAACGCCGTGCGGGTCGCGATGGCGCTGGGCGGCTCCACCAACTCCATCGTGCACCTGATCGCGATGGCGCGCCGGGCGGGCGTGCCGCTCGACCTCGACCGCTTCGACATGCTGAGCCGTGAGACCAGGCTGATCGCCAATATCCGCCCGAGCGGTAAATATTTGATGGAGGACTTCCACTACGCCGGCGGATCGCGCGCGCTGATGAACCGCATGGGCGCGGAGCTCGACCTCGGCTGTTTGACCGTGACGGGGGCGACCCTGGGCGAGAACATCGCCGGCGCGAGGGTGCTGGACGACGCCGTGATCCTGCCGCTGGACCGGTCGATGCCCCAGGGCGGCGTGGCGGTGCTGCGAGGCAATCTCGCGCCGGACGGGGCCGTCATCAAGCCGAGTGCGGCCGATCCGCGCCTGCTGCGCCATACCGGGCCGGCGGTGGTGTTTCGCGATTACAACGACATGGCGGCCCGGATCGACGACCCGGCGCTGGTTGTCACCGCCAACAGCGTGCTGGTGCTGCGCAACGCCGGGCCGATCGGCGGCCCCGGAATGCCGGAATGGGGCATGCTGCCGATCCCGAAGAAGCTGCTGCGGGACGGCGTGCGCGACATGGTCCGCATCAGCGACGCCCGCATGTCCGGCACCAGCTACGGCACTTGCGTGCTGCACGTGGCGCCCGAGAGCGCCGTCGGCGGGCCGTTGGCGCTGGTGCAGGACGGCGACCCGATCACGTTGGATGTGCCGGGACGGCGCATATCGCTGGACGTGGACGCCGATGTGCTGGCGGCCCGGCGCGCCGCATGGACGCCGCCCCCGCCGCATTATGCCCGCGGCTTCGGCCTGTTGCACAGCGAGCAGGTGAGCCAGGCGAACGACGGCTGCGACTACCGGGTGCTGGAAGGGACGGCGCGCATCCCGGAGCCGGAAATCCATTGAACCGACAACTCGCTTTGCTGCACACGGCGGCCAGCAACGTGGACGTGTTCGAGGCGGCGTCCGCCGATTTGGGCCTGCACGACCTGACGCTCAGCCACCACCTACGTGCCGACCTGCTGGCCGGCGGGGCAGATGGCGTGATCCTGACTTGCTCGACCCTCGGCCCGGCGGTGGCTGGCACATAACGTTATCCGGGTGGACGCCGCCCTTGCCCGGCTTGCCGTGCGGGACGGCAGCCAAGTGGTCGTTCTCTGCGCCGCCGAGACCACGCTTGCCCCGACCGGCGCGCAGGTCGAGGTCATGCTCGTTCCCGGGGCCTGGGCGGCGTTCAAGGCTGGCGACATCGATCGATACTTGGGCCTCATTGCGCGCCAGGCCGACGCTGCGCTCGCCGAGGGTGCAAGGACGGTTGCGCTGGCGCAGGCGTCGATGGCCGGTGCGGCCCAGCTTTGCGCTGGCGGGACGGTGCTGACGAGCCCGCAAGCCGGCCTGCTTGCGGCGGCTGGTCGCTAACGCGGACGCATCCTCCAGGTAGCCAGTTCTTCGTCGCGCAAATCATCGAGCTTGGCGAGGGCGTCCGCGCTGGAGAACTGCTCGCGGGCCCGCTTCAATCCCATGGCGGAAAGCGTCGCGCGCATCTCGACATCGCCGGCCAAGCGCCGCAACGCCTGCGCGAAGCTGGCCGGCTGGTCCGGATCGATTGCAAGCGCCGCGTCGCCGACGACCTCAGCGAGGCCGCCCCGGCCGGAGCAGGCAACCGCCGCGCCACACGCCATGGCTTCCAGCGCGGTCAAGCCGAACGGCTCCTGCCATCGGCTCGGCACCACCACGATCGCCGCGCGGGCCATCGCCTGCAACACGGCGGCGTGGGTCTGATAACCGTGCAGCCGAACCGCGGCGGCCGCGGCCTGGGGACGCAGGCGGCGGATGAAATCGGAATCGGGCGCATCCGCCGAGAAGCCGTCGGCCCCGATCATCTCCGCGCGCCAGCCCGGCAGATCGGGCATCGCCTGGGCGCAAGCGGCCACGAAGGCGTCCGGCGCCTTGTCGGGCACGATACGGCCGGCAAACAGGATCACCTTGTCCCGCTGGCGCGTTGGCAATCCGGCCGGCAATGCCGCCATGTCGAGCGCATTGTGGATGACCAGCGGCGGGCGGTCCGGCGGCGGCGCAACCCCGTCGAGCAGGCAGCGGCGCAGGAATTCCGAGACGGTGACGATGCGCGCGAGCCGCCCGAGCAGACGCCGCCGCGCCGCGGGCGACCGGGCCCCGCGCATGGTGCGTGGGTCGTTGTGCAGGAACAGGCTGACGGGACGCCTTGGAAACAGCCGGGCCAGCCAGAGCGCCACGTCGGGCTTGTTGTGCACCTCGATCAGGCCAGGCGGCAGCGGCGCCAACACGAACGCCAGTCGGGCCGCATAGCGCTGAGTCAGCGTCAGCGGCAGCCATTTGGGGGGGAGAGCCTGCCTGAAATCGATGTCGGGAAAGCGCGCGCCGGCGAAGGGTGGGCCGACGACGAGGGCCTGGTAGCGGGAGGGTCCGGCGGCGAGGCGTTGCACTACCATCGCGACGGCGCCGGCGGAGGCCGGGCCGAACGCTTCACGATGGGGCAGCAAGATTGTCACGCGCGGTGAAGGCAAGGTATCAGGTGGCATTGCGCCCGCACCGTATCCGGCTCCGCTGAATGCCGCGAATCCTCGTTATCAAGCGAATCCTCGTCATCAAGCTGGGGGCGCTCGGCGACTTCATCCACGCTTTCCACGCGTTTGCCGCGATCCGCACGCAGCATCCCCACAGCCACATCGCGTTGCTGACGACGGCGCCGTTCCAGCAGCTCGCCCGGGCCGCTCCTTGGTTCGATGACGTGTTGATCGATGCCAGGGCGCCGTGGTGGAACCTTCCGGCGATCCTTCGCACAGTACGGGTCGCACGCGGCTTCGATTACATCTACGACCTGCAGACATCGCGTCGATCGAACCGATACTTCAAGCTTGCCGGACGGCCGCAATGGTCGGGGATCGCTGCCGGCTGCTCCCATCCGCATCGCAATCCCTTGCGCGACTCGATGCACACCATCGAGCGCCAGCGCGAGCAGCTGCAAGCCGCCGGCGTCACGCACTGGCCCACGCCTGAGCGGGACTGGTTGATCGGCCTGGGCAACCGGCACGGGCTGACGGAACCGTACGCCATGCTGATGCCCGGCGGCGCGGGCGTCGGCGACGTCAAGCGGTGGCCGGCCAGCCGCTACGCCGAGGCAGCCCGGCGGCTCCAGGCTCGCGGGCTGACGCCGGCGATCATCGGGGGCCGGTCGGAGATCACGCTGGCCGAAGCGATCCGAGCTGCCTGCCCCGAAGCCGTGGACTTGACGGGGAAAACCTCGATCGAAGACATCGCGGCGCTCGGGGCACGCGCGGCTCTGGTGCTGGGCAACGATACCGGCCCGGTGCACCTCGCCGCCTCGGTCGGGGCGCCAACGGTGGTGCTGTTCTCCGCCGCCGGCGTGCCGGAGCAGGCGGCGCCGCGCGGCCCGAACGGCGAGTGGACGACGATCCTGCGTGCGCCCGATTTGAACGACCTAGCGGTGGACCGGGTGATGGAGGCCGTCCACGCCACCCTTGGGGCGGGTTAGCGGTTCCCGCCGATCCGCCGACGCCTGCTTCGCCTCGGCAAGCCCAAACCCGAGCAGCAGAAAGAACCAGCCGCCGATCGGGAACGAGACGAGCGGGCTGGTGGACGCCACCGGCCACTCCTGGATCAGCGCCGCGACGAACAGGCCGACGCGCAGCGGGTCCGGCTTCCGGAGCAGCCCATGTCCGAGCCGGCACAGCCATACGCCCACGAGCGCGGTAAACAGCGCCAAGCCGGGCAGCCCGGCATCGGTTACCGCCTGCAGGTAGTGGTTATGCGGATGTGTCACGCACAGCGCGGCGCCGCCATCGCCATGCGCTGCGACGCCGGGCCAGTGCCAATCCTGGAAGTAGCGGGGCTGGGGACAGCCGGTGCGGAACCCGTCATAGCCCCGCCCGATCCAGGGATGCTGCTCGGCGATGGCCACGGCGCGCTCGGCGATCAGTCCGTACGGGCTGTCGGTGAAGTCCGCCATCTGCTGCGAAAATTTGGTGACCAGCCGGTAGAAGGTCGGGGGCGAGACCACGGCGGACGCGGCGATCAAGACCCCGCCACCGACCACGGCCGCAACGACCGCGGCGTGCAAGCGAGGCAGCAACAGCCCGCTCACGAGCAAGCCGAGAATCGCCAGCAGCACCGGCATGCGCTGGCCGATCAGCACGACGACCAGCATCCCGCCCACGACCAGGGCCGCCCCGCTGACACCGGCTCGCCATCCGGGCTGGGACAGCAGGGCGCCGACCGGGGGCAGCAGCGTGGGGAACAGCATGCGCACGAACGTCGGCGCGTCCCGCGGCTTGCTGAACGGTCCCGTCAGCTCGCCGTCGCCAAACCGCGGGTCGCCGTAGAGGTTGTAGCCGGTTGCGAACTGCAGCAGCGTCTGCGCCGCGACATACAGCGTCGCCAGAGTCAGGCTTGCGAGCAACCAGCGCCGTTCGCGGGAAGCGTGCAACACCCAACACTCGAGCGCGACGACGAACACCAGGAAACGCACGGCCGCGACCGCCTGGACCAGCGCCATGCCATCCGCGCCGGAGCTGGAAAGGTTGAGAACCGTGCAAACGACGAGCCAGCCCCACCACGCGAGAGCGACCCGAACCCAGTCCTGCCGAAACCATTCCCAGCGCCGCTCGGCAATACAGTGTAGAAGGAAACACACGCCGACCAGGTCGACACCGATCTCGGCCGCCGCCCGCACATGCAGCAAGAACCACGGCAGCAACAGCGCCGAGCCGAGCGCGAGGCGATGGAGGTTGCGGATCACAGGTTGGAAGCCTCCGAATCGCCATGACGCCACAGCCTATACGGATGCGAACGCCTCGACGTGAGCCGGCGACCGGCTATAATGCTGCGCCGTCCCGCAGGAGCCTGCCACGCCCGAAGGCCATTCCGTCCACCGCCTCGCCCAGGCCTTCGACGCGCACTTCACCGGCCACGTCGTCCAGGCGTCCAGTCCCCAGAGACGCTTCGCCGAAGGGGCGGCCGTGCTCGACGGTCTGCGCCTGACGTCGGCCGAGGCGCAAGGCAAGCACATGTTTATGGGTTTTGCCGACGATACGGTTTGGCTGCGGGTGCATCTGGGCCTTTACGGCGGCTGGCGGTTCCATGGACCGGGCCTGGCCGGCCTCGGCCGCCGCACGCGCGACCCGGTGGACGACGATCTTCCCGTCCCGCGCGGCGCCGTCCGGCTGCGGTTGCTGGCTGCTGCGCGTGTCGCCGACCTCAGCGGCCCCACCGCGTGCGAGGTGCTGTCGCCCGATGCCAAGCGCGCCGCCATGGCCCGGCTCGGCGAGGACCCGCTGCGCCTCGACGCCGACCCGGCGCGCGCCTGGGCCAAAATCCACGCCTCCCGCAGCGCCATCGGGCTGCTGCTGATGCGCCAGGATATCGTCGCCGGCATCGGCAACATCTACCGGGCCGAATTGCTGTTCCGCGCCGGCATCGACCCGCACCTGCCCGGCCGCGAGCTCGATCGCGCGACCTGGGACGCCTTGTGGGACGATCTGGCCGCGCTGATGGCGGACGGCGTCAAGACCGGCCGCATCATCACCATCCGCCGTGCGCGGAAAGGGTCGGTCCGCCGCGGCGAGGCGAACTACGTCGCGCACCGGGCGGGCAAGCCATGCCGGGTTTGCGGCACGCCGGTCGCAGTGGAGGACATGGCCGGACGGTCGCTGTACTGGTGCCGGGCCTGCCAACCGGCAAGATCTCTGGCCACTCCCGCCGCTGCCGTGGGATGATGGCATCGCACCAATCCAGGAGCGTGCATGGCGGCTGACCCGTATCAAACCTTGGGCGTGTCGAAGGACGCGACCGCGGACGACATCCGCAAGGCCTACCGCAAGCTGGCCAAGAAGAACCATCCCGACCTCAACCCGGGGAACAAGGCGGCCGAGGAGCGGTTCAAGTCGATCGCCGGCGCCAACGACCTGCTGTCCGATCCCGACAAGCGCGCCCGCTTCGACCGCGGCGAGATCGACGGCGCCGGGGAACCGAAGCCGGAGCCGCCCCGCTACCAGAATTACGGCGATAGCCGCGCCGGCCGCCGCTATGCCCAAAGCTTCGGCGACGACGAGAGCATGGGCGACATCTTCAGCGAGTTTTTTACCCGCGGGACCGGCGGGGCGGAGATGCGGATGCGTGGGCGCGACGTCAGCTACACGCTGTCCGTGACCTTTCTCGACGCCATCTCCGGCGCGTCCCAACGCCTGGCGCTGCCCGACGGCCGCAGCCTGGACGTCCGCATCCCGCCCGGCATCGAGAATGGGCAGGTGATGCGCCTGAAAGGCCAAGGCGGCGCCGGCCTCAACGGCGGCCCGGCCGGCGACGCGCTGATCGAGATCGCCGTGCAGCCGCATCCGTATTTCCGGCGCGAGGGCAACGACATCCATATCGAGGTTCCGGTGACGCTGAAGGAGGCCGTGCTCGGCGCGCGGATCACCGTTCCCACCCCGACCGGCTCCGTCGCGATGACGATCCCGAAGCGCTCCGACACGGGCGCCCGGCTTCGGCTGCGTGGACGCGGCGTTCCCGGGCACGCCGGCCGTCCGGTAGGCGACGAGTACGTGACGCTGAAGGTGACGCTTGCCGGAGCCGACGACGCCTTGGAAGCGTTCCTAAGCCAATGGTCGCCGGCTTCACCGGTCGAGCCAAGGCAGGGGATGGACTCACTAGGAGACAAGCCATGATGACGATCGATCGGCTCGCCAGCGTCGCCGGGTTGGGCGCTGCGGATATCGAGCGTTGGGTGCAGATGGCGTGGGTGCGGCCGGATGGCGCGCCGGGCCAGTGGATGTTCCGCGAGATCGACGTCGCGCGCGTGCAGCTGATTGTGGAGTTGCGCGACGGGCTGCACGTGGAGGAGGAAACGCTGCCGATCGTGCTGTCGCTGCTGGACCAGCTGTACGACACGCGGCGTCAGCTTCGCCTGCTGCACCGTGCGGTGGAGGACACCGCGCCTGACCCGGTGCGCGCCCGGCTGCTGACGCTTCTGAACGATTAGCACCTGGCCTGCTTTGGTGTTAAAATGGTCTATCAAGGCGCGTTTGCGCCTGCGAACATAGGGAGAACGGCGATGGCCAAAGGTCAGAAGCGCAGTACGCGCGAGCCGAAGAAGCCCAAGGCGGACAAGAAGCCAGCCGGCAGCGCAGCCGCGATCCTGGCGCCCCGTCCGCCTGCGGAGCCTCGTAAAGGGGGAAAGTGATGGTTCAGGCGCTGCACAAATTTTCCGTCGGCGCCGCGGTCCGTTTTTCCCTCGGGGCTTTCGAGTCTGCCGCCGTCAAGGGCAGCTACACCGTCGTGCGGCAGCTGCCACCGGAGGCGAGGGATTGCCAGTACCGGGTGAAAAGCTCCCAGGATGGCCATGAACGTATCGTGCGGGAATCGCAACTGACGCCGGGCCTCGCCTGACGCGTGCGAACGACCACGCTCGCGCTTGAAGGTGCGATGCCGGGCACCCGGCATGAGTTGACGGTCCACGCGTTCGGCGCGGCGGGTGGACGGCCAAAAATCTATGTGCAGGCCGGGCTGCACGCGAACGAAGTGCCCGGCATGCTCGCCGTCCACCATCTGCTCACCTTGCTGCGCGCGCATGAGATAGCGGGGCGCATCACCGGCGAGATCGTCGTGACGCCGCTCGCCAATCCGATCGGGTTGGGGCAACGCGTGCTGGGCACTGCGGTCGGACGCTTTCATTTGACCGACGGGATCAACTTCAATCGAGACTACCCCCTGCTCAGGCCCGACCTCGAATGGACCGACGATCCGGACGCGAACCGGACAGCCTTCCGCGCCGCGTTGCTAGGCGCCAACGCCGCCATCGTGGCCACCACCCCAGTCCAGCATTTGAAGCGGACGCTGCTTGGATTGGCGCTCGACGCCGATTTGGTGCTGGACCTGCACTGCGACTCCCAAGCCCCCATGCACCTGTACACGCTGACCTCGGCCGCCGAAGCGGTGGCGCCGCTCGCCGCCTTGCTGGGCGCGCGGGCGGTGCTGCTCGCGACCGAGTCCGGCGGCAACCCGTTCGACGAGGCCTGCAGCCGGCCCTGGCTGCTGGCGCGGGAGCGTAACCCGGGCCGCCCGATACCGCTCGCCTGCACGTCCGTCACGGTCGAGTTGCGCGGCCGGGCCGACGTCAGCCACGCGTTCGCCGAAGCCGACGCGGCGGCGCTGGCCGATTACATGATCGTCGCGGGCGCGATCGACGCGCCCATGCCGGCCATCCCTGCCCCACTCTGCGCGCCGACCCTGCTCAGCGCGAGCGAGTCGCTGGTTGCGCTGGCCGCCGGGATTATCGTGTTCGTGGTGGCGGCCGGGGATCGTGTCGCGGCCGGCCAGATTGTGGCCGACATTATCGACCCGGCGGCCGACACGTGTGTGCAGGTCCGCGCGCAGTCGGAGGGGGTCGTGTTCTCTCTGACCAACGACCGCTTCGCCGCCGCTGGCCACCGACTTGGCGAGGTCGCGGGAACAGCTTTTCAGCGCACCGGGTTGCTGCTCACGCCCTGATGTGATCCGCCATCCCGTATCGGTAATCTTAAACGAGGTGGACAGCCTGATCCAGCCCGGTGGCGCAAGCGCCTGGTGGCACACATTGCCGAAATCGTCGCCGCAGCGCGTGCGGCAATTGACTTGTCCGGCCTTCTACGATCCGCTGCCTCAATCAAATGGAGGCTCGGCATATTAGCCTTTCCCCGGCGACGCCCCGCGGTGGCAAAATCCGGTTGCCGCTCACCCAGGAAAACATCGTCTTCGGCATCGCCGTGGCGCTGTTCGCCATTTTCTCCGCCCTGCTCCCGAATTTCCTGACTTCGGGGAACATCCTGGCGCTGATCCGTAGCGTGTCGGTGCTCGGCATCCTCGGCATCGGCATGGCGATCGTGGTGATCGGGCGTGGCATCGACCTCGCCATCATCGCAATCATGGCAATCTCGGTCGCGTGGGCGCTGCAACTGGCCAACACCGGCATGCCCCTGGCGCTCAGCCTGCCGCTCGGGCTGGCGTTCGCGCTGGCCTGCGGCGTAGTGGCCGGCGTCACGATCGCCTATCTCGACGTGCCACCGCTATTCGCGACCCTGGCGATGGCGGCCGTGGTGTCGGGCTTCGGGCACCTGTTCTTACTGCCGCTGGACCAGGTGCAAGTGCCGCGTGACGGGCTGGACATCAGTTGGGTCGGCGCCGGCAGCGTGCTGCACATCCCGGTGCCGATCCTGATCTTCGCCGTCGTTGCCGCCCTGGCGTTCGTGTTCCTGCGCGGCACCAAGATCGGCCGCTTCATCTACGGGGTGGGCGACAATCTCGCCGCCGCCCGCATTACCGGCGTGCCCGCCCGCCCGGTCCTGGTGCTGCAATACGTGCTGTCGGCCGCGACCGCCTACGTGGCCGGGGTGATCACCGCGACCTCGGTGAGCAGCCTGAACACGCGAGTGGTGAACTCCACCTTGATCTACGACGTGATCCTGGTGGTGGTGCTGGGCGGCATCGGCCTGTCGGGCGGCCGCGGCGGGGTGCGCAATGTGATCGTGGGCACCTTGCTGATCGGCATCCTGCTCAACGGCATGACGATCATGGACGTGCAGTACACCTTGCAGAACCTGGTCAAAAGCTTGATCCTGCTCGCCGCCATCGTGATCGACAGCATCCTGAACCCGCGCGACGAGCAGACCGCGCAGCAGGGCGACATTTGACAAAAACAAGACTTGAATGGGAAACGAACAATGCGCCTTCGCAGCTTGCTGATCGGACTCGCCGCCTGCCTTGCCATGTCGGGCGTCGTGCGCGCGGAGGGTATCGAGGATCCCAGCCGCGTGCCCTACTACGAGACGTTCAAGGGCAAGAAGGTCGCGTTCGTTCCGGTGGCGATGGGCTTCGACCTGACCGAAGGCTGGGCCGCGCTGATGCGCGCGCAGGCGACCCGGCTCGGCTACGGGTTCGACGTGCGCGACCCGAACTTCAGCACCGACGCCGGGGCGCAGGCGATCAGCCAGCTGATCACCGAGAAGCCCGACGTGATCGTGGTGCACAACCCCGATGTCCAAAGCTACGCCCGCCTGCTCAAGAAGGCGCAGGACGCCGGCATCTACGTCGTGCAGGTCAACATGAAAAGCGCCTACCCGACCGAGTACTTCGTCGGCGCCGATTATGTGGCCCTGGGCGCCAAGGCGGCGGACATGGTCGTGCAGAAATGCGGCGCCGGGTCGGGCAAGTCCGGGAAGGTGTCGATCGTGCAGGGGGTGCTGACGGCGGCGGCCAGCGCCTACCAGATGGCGGGCGTCAGCAGCGTGTTCGACAAGCATCCCGAGATCAAGGTGGTGTCCAACCAGGCGGCCGACTGGGACAGCAGCAAGGCGCGCGCGATCACCCAGACGGTGATGCAGCAGAACCCCGACCTGTGCGGCGCGATCGGCTTTTGGGACATCATGGATGTCGGCACCGGCGCCGCCATCCGCGAGGCCGGCAAGCAGGACCAGGTGTTCCTGGTGACCTCGGGCGGTGGCGAGCAGCAGGCGTGCGACAACGTCCGCAACGGGGTGTTCGGCGCCGAGCTGAGCTACGACGTGCCGGGCCAAGCGCGCGACATCAACGCCGCGATCGAAACCCTGCTGGAGAACAAACCGAAACCTGGCGCGATGAAGACCGTGCTGTACACGCAACTGGTCATCCTCACGAAGGACAGCGTGGGCCCCGGCGCCTGCTGGACGGCGAAGGCAGCCACGAACTAGCGGGCAGCACGCCATGCCGGAAGCCGAGGCTTACGCACGACCGGCGGAGACGGCGCCACGGCCGCACGTCGCGACTTGGGCCGACACGCTGACGCGGCTGCGCTACCAGCTGTTCCCCGACCACCTTGTCGGTGAAATCCTGGCCAAGCGCTGGATCGACAACGTCGCCCCATTCAGCTTTCTCGTCGTTGTCCTCATCGTGTTCGGCGCGCTGATCCCGGGCTTCTTCGGCGCCGCAAGCCTGGTCACGGCAGCCCGCCAACTGGGCGAGTTCGGCTGCATCTTGCTCGGCACGATGGTGGTGATGGTGGGCGGCGGCATCGACCTCAGCGTCGGATCGACGTTCGCGCTAGCCAACATCACCGCGCTGATCGGCATGAACATCCTGGGCCTGCCGACGATCGCCGCGTTGGCGCTCACCCTTGCGGCGGGCGCGCTGGTGGGCCTGCTGAACGGCGCCTTGGTGGGATTCCTGCGGCTGCGCGCGTTCCTGACGACCTTGGTGACGCTGATCATCGTGCGCGCGGTCGTCGACTCGCTGCTGCTGCGCTACGCGGTGCAGATCTCGGGCGGCATGCCCGATTCCGACCTGTGGGACTACCTCGGCGACGGCACCGTGGCGGGGGTGCCCATCAGCCTGGTGGTGTTCCTGGCGCTGGTGGCTATCACCCATGTGGTGCTCAGCCGCACGCGCCCGGGCTGGCACGTGATGGCGGTCGGCGGGTCGCGGCGGTCGGCCTACAATGTCGGCATCGCGGTGCGACGGACGATCTGCCTGACCTACGTGGTGTCCGGGCTGATGTGCGGCCTGTCGGGCTTCCTGTACGCGGCAAGGCTGAACAGCGCCGGGGCGGACACCGGCATGGGGCTGGAGCTGAGCGTGTTGACTGGAGCGATCCTGGGCGGCAACAGCCTAGGCGGCGGCCGCGGCTCGGCGGCAAAGGCGTTGATGGGCGCGATCACGGTGCTGGTCATCACCAACGGCGTGGTGCGGCTGGGGCTGCACGCCGGGGCGGGCGCGTTCATCCTGGGGCTGATCCTGCTGTTCGCGATCGTGGCCGACGTGCGATGGCTGAAAAACCGGTTCAAGCTGCTGCAGAAGGTATACGTGTCGCCGGCTTACCAGGATTTGCCGCCACCGCCGCCCACCGCCGCCGGCTCCGGGTCGCCATACGAAATCAACGACCGGCTGGCGGATGTGGAGATCATCGGCCTGGGCCAGGTCGAAGCGCCCGAGGACGTCATCTTCGACCGCAACGACCATCTGTATTGCGGCTCGCGGCTCGGCGACATCCATCGGTTCCTCGCGCCGGACTACACGCGGCACGAGATCTTTGCCCATATCGGCGGGCAGCCGTTGGGGCTGGCGTTCGACCGCGACGACAACCTTTTGGTCTGCGTCGGCGGGATGGGGCTGTACCAGGTGCGGCCCGACCGCACGGTCGAGAAGATGACGGACGAGACCAACCGCACCCGCCTGTCGGTCAACGACGACACCCGGCTGCGGCTCGCCGACGATTTGGACATCGCCCCCGACGGCCGCGTGTTCTTCAGCGAGGCGACCATCCGCTACGAAATGCACAGTTGGCCGGTCGACGCGTTGGAGGCGCGGGGCAACGGGCGGCTGATCTGCTACGACCCGGCGCGGCACTCCACCCGCACCCTGCTCCGCGGCCTGCGCTTCCCCAACGGAATCTGTGTGACGCGCGACGGGCAGTCGTTCCTGTTCGCGGAAACCTGGTCGTGCAACGTGCGCCGCTACTACTTCGACGGGCCGAAGGCGGGCACGGTCGAGACGGTGATCGCCAACCTGCCGGGGCATCCCGACAATATCAATCGCTCGTCGGACGGGCACTACTGGCTGGCGATCGTCGGCATGCGCTCACCCGTGCTCGACCTGGCGCTGCGGATGCCGGGCTTCCGCCGCCGTATGGCCCGGCGGGTGGCGCCGGACGAGTGGCTGTACCCGAACATCAATACCGGCTGCGTCATCAAGATCACCGAGGACGGCAAGGTACTGGACACGCTGTGGGACCGGCACGGGCGCAACCATCCCATGATCACGTCGATGCGCGAGCATAAGGGATGGCTGTACCTGGGCGGGATTTCCAACAACCGCATCGGTCGCTACCGCGTCCCCGGCGCCGATCCGAATTGGACCGGCAGCGGCAGCTACTGGGGCGGCCAGGCATGATCGCCGCCCTGCGCGCGCGCTACGACCGCTTCGTGGGACGTGGCGACGCCGCGGTGACGATCCCCGCCATGGACGGCGCGCTGCGTCCGAACCAGGCGCTGGAGCAAGCGCGGCTGCTGCGCACAGTGGCCGCCCCGGATAACTTGGCGGCCGACGGCGCGCGCCTGCTGTACACCAGCGGCGACACGGTGTTCGCGCTGGACCCGTCGGCGGCACAGGATCGGGCGGTGACGGCGTTTGGCTCCGCTGTTTCGGCACTGGCGGCGGGACCGGACGGGCTTATCGCGGCAGGTCTCACGACCGGTGGCGTCATGCTGCGCGGCGGCGGCGCGGACCGCGTGATCGACACGCTCGGCGGTGCGTCGGTGCGCTGCCCGACGGCGCTGGCATTCGATGGCGACGCGCTGCTGATAGCGCTGGGCGCGGCCGATCGGGGTCCCGCGCTGTGGAAGCACGACTTGATGCTGCATGGCGCAACGGGCTCGGTCTGGCGCGTGCCGCTCGGCACGGGTTCGCCCGTGCGCCTGGCCGCAGGTCTCGCTTGGCCATACGGCTTGTTGCCCACGGAGGCTGGCGTGGTGATCAGCGAGAGCTGGCGCGCGCGGCTGCTGTTGCTGCTGCCGGACGGCGCGGTGCGTCCGGTGCTGGCCGACCTGCCTGGCTACCCGGCGCGGCTGTCGCCCGCACGCGACGGCGGCGCCTGGCTCAGCGTGTTCGCCCCCCGCAGCCAAATCGTCGAGTTCGTATTGCGTGAGCCCGGCTTCCGCGACCGCATGATTGCCGAAATCGACCCGGCGCTCTGGGTAGCACCGGCGCTGATTGCGGGCCGCTCGTTCGGCGAACCGGTGCAAGGCGGCGGCGTCAAGATGATGGGCATCCTAAAACCCTGGGCGCCGTGCCGAGCCTACGGCCTGATCGTCGGCCTAGACGCCTCGTTCGCTCCGGTCGCGAGCTACCATAGCCGGGCCGACGGCACCCGCCACGGCGTCACCTCCGCCATCGAACACGCCGGCTCGGTTATCGCCGCCAGCAAGGGAGGCGACGCGATCGTGTCGTTGGACCGCATCTCTTCTCTCTCTCCCGCCGACGGGAAACAGTCTTGACGCCGCCGATCCTCGAACTGCGGAAGGTTACCAAGGATTACCGCGGCATTCCCGCCGTGCGCGCGGTCGACTTCGACGTGCGCCATGGCGAGATCCACGCCGTCGTCGGCGAGAACGGGGCCGGCAAGTCCACGCTGACGAAAATCATTGCCGGCGCCGTGACACCCACCCGCGGCGAACTGCTGCTGGAGGGCCGCTCAGTCTCCTTCGCACAGCCCGCCGAAGCGCTCGCGGCCGGAATCGCCATGGTCTACCAGGAAACCAGCCTGGTGCCCGCGCTGTCGGTCGCCCAGAATATCTTCCTCGGCAACGAACGCTTCTTCAACCGGCTGCGCGGCATCAACATCGCCGCCCAGCAATTCCTGCAGTCGCTGAACTTCCCGGTCGACCCAGCGGCCACCGTCGCCTCGCTCGGCGCCGCCAAGCGCCAAATGGTCGAGATCGCGCGCGCGGTCCACCTCAAGGCCCGCGTCATCATCTTCGACGAGCCGACCGCCGCCCTTACCCCGGAGGAGAAGCATCACTTCTTCGCGCTGATGGCTCGTCTCAAATCGGCCGGCGTCGCCGTCATCTTCATCAGCCACGCGCTGGAGGAAGCGCTCGCGGTGGCCGATCGCATCACCGTGCTGCGCGACGGCGAGCGCGTGGCCAGCGACGCCGCGAGCGCCTTCGATCGCGAGAGCCTGATCCGCGCCATGGTCGGCCGCACCCTGTCGAACGAGCTGTATTCCGCCCATGGCCGCGCGGCAAAGCTGCGGCCCGCCGGACGCCGCGTGCTCAGCGTGCAAAACCTGTCGATGGGGGCGATGGTGCGCAACGCCTCGTTCTCGATCTACGCCGGGCAGATCACGGGCATGTTCGGGCTAATCGGGTCGGGCCGCACCGAGATGGCCAAGATCATCGCCGGGGTGGTCAAGCGCGACTTCTTCCATGGCGGCGAGGTGCTGCTCGACGGTAAGCGCGCCCGCTTCCGGGTGCCGCGGCCGGCGGTGCGCGCGCGGGTCGCGTACGTGACCGAGGACCGCAAGCTGGAAGGCTTCTTCGAGACGATGTCGATCGCCGAGAACGTGCATATGGGGCAGCTCGCCTCGGCGCAGGACCGCAGCATGCTGGTCGGCCGCGGCAGGATGCGCCGGCTGGCCACCCAGTGGGTGAAGGCGCTGACGATCCGCGCCATCAACGCCGATGCGCGCGTGATCGAGCTGTCGGGCGGCAACCAGCAGAAGGTGGTCGTCGCGAAAGCGCTGGTGCAGACGCCCGAGCTGGTCATTTTCGACGAACCGACCCGAGGCGTCGACGTGGGCGCCATCGCCGAAATCCATCAGGCGATCAACCGCCTCGCGGACGAGGGTTTGGCGGTGGTGGTCATCTCGTCCTACCTGCCCGAGGTCATGAATTTGTCGGACCGCATCCTGGTCGCCCGCCAAGGCCGCATCGTCGAGGAGTTCACCGCGACCGAGGCAAGCGAAGAACGCGTGATGTACGCCGCCGTCCACTGAGGGAAACATGATGAAGCATGCTCTGGCAGCCTTTGTAACTCTCGCTTGGATCGCCAGTGGACTGTGTGCGCAGGCGCGTTCGACCGACGTCCTGATCGGATTGGATTCGAAGATCGCGTTCGGAGCGGAGGGCCAGCAGAACGTGCAGCCGGGCGCCGACGCCGTGCTGGTCATGGACATCTCCAACCCGGCGCATCCGCGCATCCGGGCCAGCCTGCCCCTGGTGAACTCGCTGCTTGGGCCGCCCACGAACCTGCAGGTCACGCCGGACGGCCGCTTGGGCCTGGTCGCAAATTCCGTGGTCTCGGTGCAGGACGGGGCCGCCTGGAAGTCGGCGCCGGACAACAAGCTGTACGTGATCGATCTCAACGCCGCGCCGCCGAAGCTGATCGACACCGTCGAGGTCGGCCAGCAGCCCTCGGGTCTGGCCATCTCGCGCAAGGGCGACCTGGCGCTGATCGCCAACCGGGCCGGCAAGAGCGTGTCCGTCGTGTCGATCGAGGGCGCCACCGTGAAGGCCGTCGCGGAAGTTCCGATCGGCGAGGAGGTCGCAGCCGTCGCCCTGGCGCCCGATGGCAAACGCGCTTTCATCGTCATGAACCTGGTCAACAAGGTTGGGGTTCTCACGATTGCGGACCAGACCGTCACCTACGACAAGGCGCTCGACGTTCCGGCCGCCTCCAATCCGTACAACATCGACATCACGCCCGATGGCAGGTTTGCCGTGGCTTCCAGCACGGGCGCCGGCGGCGACAACGGCGACCCGCTGACGGTGATCGACACCGGTGGCCCCCATCCCCACGTCGTATCGCTGGCGACGGCAGGCGCGGGCGCCGAAGGCCTTGCGATCTCGCCGAACGGGAAATGGGCCGTGACGCCGTTGCTGCTCGGATCTGCGAAGAAGCCGAGCGACTGGAGCTACACCAAAAACGGCGAGGCGGTGCTGCTGTCGATCGGCTCCGGGGGCGAGTTGCGGGTCGTCAGTCGCCTGAAGCTGGGCGGGGTGCCCGAGGCGATCGCGTTTAGCCGGAACGGCGAATACGTGTACATCGGCAACTACGCCGACCAGAACTTGCAAACCTTCCGCATCGTTGGCGGGACATTGAAAGCGATCGGCGGCGTGATGAAGCTGCCGGGTCAGCCCGCCTCCATGCGAGGGATAGCCAGATAGCAGCTTAGGCTAAGGTCCCGCGCCCGGGCCGGCCGGATGCCGCCATAGGTCGAGAGATGCGCACCGGCGAGCCACCCAGCATCCACCGGCAGGTTGATCCCGGTAATCGCCGCGGCGTCGTCCGACAGCAGGAACGCCACCGCGCGTCCGATCTCCTCCGGCTCGACCATCCGGCCCAGCGCCGCCGCATCGGTCAACAGGGCGGGATCGCGCTGCCCACTGTCGATCGCCGCCTGCAAGGGCGGGGTCGCGACGTAACCCGGCGAGACGGCGTTGACCCGAACGCCCGACCGGCCCCACTCGGCGGCTAGGCAAGCGGCCAGGTGCACGGCTGCCGCCTTCGACGGCGCGTAGGCATGCAGCGGTGCGGTGCGCCAGGCCGTCACCGACCCGGTGACCACGACGCCGCCGCGGCCACGCGGGGCCATGCGCCGTCCAGCCGCCAGGCACGACACATAAACGCCGCGCAAGTTCACCGCGATGATCCGGTCGAAGTCGAGCAAAGGGAGGTCCTCTGGCCGGCCGCCGGGCTGGATCAGCCCAGCGTTCGCCACCAATGCCTCCACCGGGCCGAACCGGGCCTCGATCCGCTCGAACGCCGCCTCGGTCGCGGCCTCGTCAACGACGTCGAAAGGCACCGACTCCGCGCCGATCGGACCTGCCCTTTCATTGCACTGGGCGGCGTCGAGGTCGGAGATGACGACGCGCCAGCCGCGGCTTGCCAGCACGCCGGCCGTGGCCAGGCCGATGCCGCTTGCACCCCCCGTCACCAGGGCGACCCGGCCCCTCCCCTCGTTTCGTTCCATGCCGCCCCCTATCCGTCCCACATGCCGGAGTCAGACCGCCAGGTAGCGCTGAGTGATCCCATCGTTGCCGCGCAACTCGGCAATCGGCGCGCTGTACACGATCTGGCCCTTGTCGATGACCGTCGCATGGGTTGCGACATCCAGGCAGAAGTGCATGTTCTGCTCGGCGAGCAGGATCGTGATCTTCATGTCGCGCAACGTGCGGATCAGGTCGCCGATCGCCTGCACGACGATAGGCGCCAGCCCTTCGCTCGGTTCGTCGAGCAGCAGGATGCCGGGGTTGCCCATCAATGTGCGGGCGATGGCGAGCAGTTGCTGCTCGCCGCCTGAAAGCCGGCCCGCCATGCGCCCACGCATCCCGGACAGCAGGGGGAACACCTCGTAGACGCGCCCGACGGTCCAATGGCCCTCGCCGAGCGGCCCCCGCTTTGCCCCGATCAGCAGGTTGTCGTTCACGGTATGCTCCGGGAACACCTGCCGGTCCTCCGGCACGTAGCCGATCCCGGCACGGGCAATGCGGTAGGGCGCCCGGCCGGACACCGTCTTGCCCGACAGCACGATGCGTCCGCGCCGTGGCGGGACGATCCCGGCGATGGCCTTGAACGTCGTGCTTTTGCCGGCGCCGTTGCGGCCCAGCAGGGCCATGGTCTGGCCTTGCTCCACCGCGAGATCCAGGCCGAACAGGATTTGGCTGGCGCCGTAGAACACGTCGGCGCCCTGGACCTCGAGCATGGCGGCGCCCACCGTCAGCCCTGTTCGAGCGTGTGCGACAGGCGGTGGTCGGTGCCGAGATAGGCGTCGATGACGTCCTGGTTCCGCCGGATTTGGTCGGGCGTGCCTTGCGCCAGCACCGCCCCGTATTTCAGCACGTGGACCGTCTGCGCGATCTTGAACACGATATCCATGTCGTGCTCGATGAACAGCACCGTCATCCGCTTCGCCTCCCACAGGCGGTGCACCTTGCCGATCATCCGCCACCGCTCGTCGGTCCCCATGCCCGCGGTCGGCTCATCCAGCAGCAGCACCTTGGGTTCCATGGCGATCGCCAGCCCGATGTCGAGCAACTTCTGGTCGCCGTGCGACAGGTTGCGCGACAGCACGCCCGCCTTGGGCGCGAGGTCCAACAGCTCCATCACCTCGTCCACCCGGCGCCCCACGCCGGCCGGCGGGAAGCCGGTCAATACCCGCCAGGACTGCCGGCGGTGGGAGGTGACGGCCGCCGCCAACGCTTCCCGCACGGTGAGGCTGGGGAACAGCGAGGCGACCTGGAACGCTCGGCCGATGCCGCGCCGCACGGTTTCCAAGCTCGACAAGCCGACGATGTCCGTGCCGTCGAACAGCACCCGGCCGCTGTCCGGGCGGATATGGCCGGAGATCAGGTTGAAAAACGTCGTCTTCCCCGCCCCATTCGGCCCGATGATCGCGGTCAGCGACCCGGCCGGAAAGTCGATCGACACATCGCGCGTGGCCTTCACGCCGCCGAACGACTTCATGAGGTTCTCGACCTTCAGCATTCAAGCCACCCGATCCCGTGGCGCCTGCTCGGTTGATGCGACAGGCGGCACGGCAAGCCTTTGCGCCCGGCGCTGTACCAGATGGTCGTAGGCGAAGTCCGCCACGCCGCGGCGCAGGCCGAGCACGATGACCAGGATCGCGGCGCCGAGGACGAGGCCGTGATACTCGGTGTAGATGGTGATGAAATGGTTGAGGGTCTGCAGCAGCAGCGCGCCCACGAGCGGGCCGAGGAACAGCTGGGTGCCGCCCAGCATGATCATGAAGATGGCCTCGCCTGAGGTCGTCCAGAAGCCGAATTCCGGATACGCGCCGGAGACGAACAGTGCGAGCACGATGCCGCCCACGCTCGCCATGGCGCCGGCCAGGACGAACACGCCGAGCTTGGCGCGCAGCACGTCGACCCCAACGAAGTTGGCGCGCGCCGGGTTGTCGCGGATCAGCCGCAACGTGTAGCCGAACGGGGATTGCGAAACCTGCCGCATGACGACGATGCAGCCGACGAACACCACCGCGCAGAACACGTACAGCGTCATCGCGTCGTTCAGGTTGATGCCAAAAAATGCGGGTCGCGGTATGCCACCCCACAATCCCTGGTCGCCCCCCGTCAAGCCTATCCAGGTCAGGATGACGCTGTGGATGAACATCTGGAACGCAAGGGTGATGAACGCGAAGTAGATGTCGCGCAGCCGCACGCAGATGGCGCCGATCGCCAGCGCCAGCAGCGCCGTCCCGCCCACCGTCGCAAGCATCGCGACTGGGATCGAGACCGCGCCCGATTGCATCAGCAGCCCGAACATATAAGCGCCCGAGGCGAAATAGGCGGCATGGCCGAACGAGACCAGGCCGGTGAGCCCGACGAGCAGGTTCAGCGACATGGCAAGCAAGCCGTAGGCGATGACGTAGATCAGGAAATCGCGCAGCGCCGGCTGCGGGAACAGCACGGGGACGAGCAGCAGGACCGCCAGCAGCGCCGCCGCCATCCCGGCGTCGCGGAGCAGTACCTTGCCGGGCGGCATCGCTCAGGTCGCCTTCACGCCAAGCAGGCCGCTCGGCTTGACGATGAGCACCAGCGCCATCAGCGCGAACATCGTGCCGTCCACGAACAGCGGGAAGCCGATCGCGCCGAACGACCGGGTGAAGCCGATCAGCAGGGCGGCGATGAACGCGCCGGCGATCGACCCCATGCCGCCGATCACCGTCACGATGAAGCTTTCGATCAGGATCGACAGGCCCATGCCCGGCGTCAGCGTGCGGATCGGCGCGGCAAGCGCCCCGGCCATGCCGGCGAGCAGGCTGCCGACACCGAAGATGCCCGCGTACAGCAGCGTGGTGTTGATGCCGAGCGCCCCCACCATTTGCGGGTTGATCGCAAGGGCGCGGACGATTTTGCCGGTCCGCGTCTTGTTGATGCCAAGCCATAGCGCGACGCCGGCCGCGGCCGACACCGCCAGCATGAACAGATAGTAGCCGGGAATGAACCCTCCGGCGACCTCGAACGGGGGCGCCGCGAAGGCCTCCGGCATGCCCATCATCTGGTACTCGGCGCCGAACACGAGCTTGACGGCGTCATCGAGGATCAAGATGACGGCGTAGCAGACCAGCAACTGCATCAGCAGATCCTGTCCGTATACCCGGCTCATGATCAGCCGCTCGAACAGCACGCCGACGATGCCGACACCGGCTGCGCCGGCTAGCATGGCCATCAGGAAGCTGTCGGTCGCCTGGTACGCCGTCAGTGCGAAGTAGGCCCCCAGCATGTAGAACGCGCCGTGGGCGAAGTTGATGATGCCGAGCACGCCGAAGATCAGCGACAGCCCCGAGGCGACCAGGAACAGCAGCATCCCGATGATCAGCCCGGTCGACACCTGGGTCACCGCGCACGACGCGGAGCCAAGGCAGCTCGCCAGGGCGTCGAGGTTCATGGCGACCCCATGTCAGACGTAGCCCTTTTCCTTTTTCCAGTCGGCTTCGAGTTCGAGGACGGTGGCCCATTCCACCGGGGCGAAATCCTCCACCCAGGGGGCCTTTGGCACGGTCCGTCCCCACGCGATCGGGTAGCCGATGATGGTGTGGTCGGTGTCGCGCATCTCGATCGTGTCGGCCACGGCGAAAGGCGACACCAGCTTCATGCCTTTGACCTCGGCGGCCAGTGCCGCCCCGTCCGTCCGCCCATTGGTCCGTTTCAGGGCTTCGATGACGAACCCGGCGCCGAGATAGCTCTGCCATGCCCAGTTGGTGGGGTCGTGCCCTGCCAGCTTGGCGAAAGCGTTGGCGAAAGCGACGTTGGACGGCTTGTCCGGATAGTTGCGGTTGTAGCGGTAGGCCGTGTTGAGCCCAGGCGGCAGCTGCTTGATCGCCGCCAACACCGGCGGGTCGCCCAAACCTCCGGAGAAGAACGCCGTAGTGGAAAACAGGCGGTAAAGGTTGGACTGCTCGATGAACGCCACCAGGTCCCCGCCCCACAGCGCCGAATACATCGCCTGCGGCTTGACCTGCAGCGCCTTGGTGATGCTTTCGGTGTAGTCGGGAGCAAACAGCTTTGGCCAGGCCTGGTCCGCAACCTCGATCGCCGGGTCGAACTTGCGGGCGAATTGCAGGAACTCCGCCGTGTTGTCCCGCCCATACGCGTAGTCGGGCGAGCAAGTCATCCAGCGCTTCAACCCTTTCTCCTTGGACAGGCGAGATGCGTAGGTGCCGCCAGCCACCGCGTCGTGGACGCCCTGCCGCGCGCTGCGGAACGCCGTTTTCACCTGCAGCTTGGGGTCGGCCGTCAGCGACGACGTTTCGGTGTCGGTGTGGACGCACAGCACCGGCAGATCGCGGATCACTTCGTGCACGGCGAAGGCGCCCGACGATGCCTCGCCGTCGATGATGATCTCGCAGCCGTCATTGTTGATCAGGTCGCGGGTGACCCGGGCGGCCTCGTCCGGACGGCCCTTTGAATCCCGGTCCACGAGTTCCAGCATGCGGCCCGCGATGCCGCCCGCGTCGTTGATTTCCTTGAAGGCGAGCTGGACCGCGGTCCGGCTGGAGGTGCCAAGGATGGCGACCCGGCCCGACAGGATGGTAGGCATGCCAACTCGGATCACCTTGGCTTGCGCGCCGGCGACGTGCGGGATGCTCAACGCCGTGGCGCCGGCAAGCGCGCCGACGATGACGCCGCGTCGACCAACGTCGCCCGTTGCTTTGGCCATCCGTCCGTCTCCCTTTGCTGCTCCGAGGTCGTTGCCTGGGATGCAGGCGCCGTATAGCTTTATGCCGGCTTGTTCCGACGCTAGCGGTGTGGCTCCGGGCGCGTCAATGCGGTTCGCCAATCGATGCGGGCACGCCTGTTTCCATCCGTGCCGCACGGGCCAGCATTGCGTCGGTGAGCAAGACAGCCAAACGCCAGCGTGCGAAATTGTTGGAGGAAATGGCGAATTGCCAACGCAGGAAGGGAAGCGACCGTGATGGACACGATGCAAGTGGAGTCCGCCAAGATCGGCCTGCAGCAGGCCCAAGCCTTCGAGGCGATCATCGTCGGCGCTGGTTTCTCGGGCCTCTACCAGTTGCACGTGCTGCGCGACCGGCTCGGGCTTTCGGCGCGCGTGCTGGAAGCAGGCGCCGGCATTGGCGGAACCTGGTATTGGAACCGCTACCCGGGCGCACGCTGCGACTCCGAAAGCTACTATTACTCGTACAGTTTCTCGAAGGACTTGGAGCAGGAGTGGAACTGGACGGAGCGCTACCCGGAGCAGGCGGAGATCCTACGCTATTTGAACCATGTGGCCGACCGCTTCGACCTACGTCGAGACATCCGGTTGGAAGCACGCGTGATCAAGGCGAGCTTCGACGCGAGTACCAACCGCTGGCTCGTCACGACGGCCAGCGGAGAGCGGTATTCGGCGAAATTCCTCATCACCGCCGTCGGCTGCCTTTCGACAGCCAACGTCCCGAACATCGCGGGCCTGGAGACGTTCAGGGGCGAATGGTACCACACGGGCCAATGGCCGCACGAAGGCGTGGATTTCACGGGGAAGCGCGTCGGCCAGATCGGCACGGGATCGACCGGCATCCAGGCGGCGCCCGTCATCGCCCGGCAGGCTGCCCATCTCACCATATTCCAGCGGACGCCCAATTACAGCGTCCCCGCCCGAAACGGGCCGATGGACATCGAGGCTCAGAAGCAGATCAAGGCGGATTACGACGCCATCCGCCAAAGGTCGCGGACGTCGACCAATGGCCATCCGTTCGAGGTCTCGGTGCGCTCGGCCCTGGATGTCTCGCCGGAGGAGCGCCAGGCGCTTTATGAGGCAGCCTGGGAACGAGGCGGCTTGCGTTTCCGGGGCACGTTCAAGGACATCCTAAGCAACGAGGCAGCCAACGAGACCGCGTCCGCCTTCATCCGGTCGAAAATCCGCAGCGTGGTCAAGGACCCGGACGTCGCGGAACAGCTAACTCCGGTCGACCACCCATTCGCCTCGAAACGGCCGCCGATCGACACCGATTACTTCGAGACATTCAACCGCGCCAATGTCTCGCTCGTCGATATCCGTGCAACGCCCATCCAGGAGATTACCTCGACCGGGCTCAGGACGACGGATGCCGCGTATGACCTCGACATCATTGTGTTCGCCACCGGGTTCGATGCCATGACCGGTCCCCTTCTGGCGCTGGACATCAGGGGCGAGAACGGAGTGTCGCTCAGGGACACATGGTCGGCCGGGCCGCGGACGTACCTGGGTCTGCAGACTGTGGGTTTCCCTAACCTGTTCACCATTACCGGGCCTGGCAGTCCGTCCGTGCTCACCAACATGCCGACAGCCATCGAGCAACATGCCGACTGGATTGCAAATTGCATCCTCTACATGCGCGAGCATGGGCTAGACCGGATCGAGGCGACGGCCGAGGCTAGCGACAAGTGGGTCGAGCATGTCAACGAAGCGGCTCATGCGACGCTGCTGCCAATGGCGTCGTCGTCCTGGTATCTCGGCGCAAACGTGCCGGGCAAGCCACGGGTATTCATGCCCTACGCTGGCGGGATGGCAACGTATGCGGCCTTTTGCGAGCAGGTCGCGGTCGACGGTTATACTGGATTTCAGCTGAGCCGGTAGCCGTTCCCTACCGGACCGGCGCCTGAAGCCGGCAGCGGGCGCACTCGCTGCCGGCCCTTAGTGGCTGGAACTAGGTGCTGCTGGGTCCGCCGGCGTTGGTGAAGGGGTTGCCCGAGCTCGCGAACGGGTTGCCGGCGCCGACCAGGCTGTCGAACGGGTTGACGCCGCCCGGAATCAGGCCAGCAAATGGATTATTGGCCCCCACCAAGCCTGCAAATGGGTTTGCCGCTCCGCCCAAGGCCGCCAGGGGATCGACGCCGCCACCGGAGCCGTTTGGGGAAAAGCTGGCCAAGAGGCTTTCAGGGGTGATGCCAGGCACATTCAGCAACGCTGCGAACGGGCTTTGTGCTAGCAGGGCGGCCGGATCGGCGCTTCCCGCGGCCGGAGCGCTCACGCTTGGGGCGCTGGTTGGTGCGCCTGTTGTGATGAAAGACATGCTTGCCCCTTGGGGGGGCGCTGCCACTTGATTGCATTCTTGTAATCCTAAATTTTGTTTAGCTGACAAAATCAAATCAGCTCGTGCCCGAATGACCGCGCTGAAGCATGGTATCACCCGCAGTCATCTCTTAAATCAAAGCTCCAAGTCAATCTTCAACCTTAGAACCACACTGTATTTTACGTGTCAAGATACTTAGGTTTTAGAGTCGGAATTGATCAGTGATATTTAAGTCTTTACTTGAACACTTTAACGCTATTTTTCGTACAATTTCGAGTTGTTTCCTGTGTCTTTCACATGACTTACCTCGCACTACGGTTGTAGGGCATGGTCGATGATGCTGCTTTTCCGTGTGACCGGGAGTGCATGGATGATGGCTGCCTTGCCACTTAAGGCGACAACCGCCCGCCAAATCAGGAAAGCTTTATGTAGCCGTAGCTTTGCCACAACCGACGCATAGGGCAGCCGGATGGCTCGGCGTTCACCGACATACCGCCTCCTGCCGGCTGCGATGCAAAAGCTGTGCGGATGCAAGCTCGCCCGAGCCGGTCGGCAGATTTGGATCGTGCAGATGGCCAAGGCCGAACTTTACCAGGCTGGACGCAGAAACACTGGGTCGCGCTTCTCACCAGATCGCTTCAAAAACCCCGTGTAGAAGGAAAACCATCGAAAACGTCTGGCAGTGTCTCCGTTAAAACGACGTCTGAGCTCCTGTTTGCGATAGCTACGAGGATGTCGTCATCGCGAGCTGCGTCACTTGGAACGCCCTCATGGCCCCGCAAGGATCCTGCGACGGTGACGCCCACGATCCAGTCGGTCGAGGCGCCAGTTATCCACACACTCCCAATTACCGGAAAAGTGCGTCATTATAGCGCAAAATCGCACCTGTAATGTTAGGCCGCATTTCCCATGAAACTCACTATCGAGAGTCAATGCGTGACGGGCGCCAGCGTACCTGTGTTGGATGTCAGGAAACCGTGGTCCCACGCCGCTGCGCCCAGTATTCGTCCCCTCATCGCTGTTTCGGCGACGCTTATGGCATTGGGCGTGCTCTCGGGTTGCAAGGACGAGAAGAATAGCGCTGCCCAATCCGAGAACCTACCGGCTAGCCACGTTCGAGAGGCAGTGGAGCAAAATATCCGGTCCGGCGTTGTCGACTCGACCAATATCCAGTTCCGCGGCGTGCAAGTCTATACACAGGCCATGCCGCAGCGCATGGCGGTATGCGGCCAGGTCAACCCGTTCGCCGATAACCCAAATCTGTTCGTGCCATTTGTGGCCTTTGTCACGAGGCGGGAAGGGCTGGGCGGCGAAGTGCTGCAAGACACGGTTGAGCAGCACATCGCGACAAACACATCCCAGGCGGGTCAAGTGTACATAGCGCTCGTCACTTACTGCTACGACAAGGGCGGCCCGGCACCTGCGCCACGCCGGAGCGTTCTGTCGATCCCTCCTTTGCCTGACACGATCTCCGCTCCACCCTCAGCCACCGAGCCGGCCGGACAAACGCCGGTAATCTTCCCAAATCCTACTCCACTCTTTCCGCCTTCTGCGCACAGGCCATCACCTGAGCATCCAATTGTCCGGGCGGCCGTGCCTGATCCAGTTTCTGACCAGCCATCGGCCTTAGGCAGCGTCACCATGCGGCAAAATGGCAATCTACACTCCTCACCCCAGGGTCCCATCATTGTGATCGTCCCACGGGGCACGGTGATCCAGGTCTTCTCGCGGGCGCCTGGCGGCTGGTATCAGGTCGGCGGTTCGGCTCCCTGGGGCTGGGTGCATGAAAGCATGCTGGACAAGCACTAGCCGGGCGAGCACGGGTCGCCGCCGGGCGTCTCGCTAGGGCAGGTTGACGACCTCCCGTTAGCGGAAGGGGGCTGCAGGAAATCCGCCCTGTCCTGATTCATACCGGATAGCCTTGGTCGATCACCGCTTCGTGAGTTTTGACGTGCCACGCTATCAACGTCCTATCAATGTCATTCAAGATAGAGGTTGGCAGGATATCAGCCGAACGCGATGAAACAGTGATGGTCCTGTCGCGGGTGCAACCGAGGCTTCCAGCGGGCGCTGGGATAGCTTAAGGCGATGCAACCGACTCGGGACCGCGCAAACTACTCACCCGCATCGCGTGCGACATCAGGGAGAACGACAAGTATTATGGCGCCCGACATCCACTTGCCCACCCCCGCCTCGAACACGGCTGAGATCGATCAGCTCTGCATCAACACGCTGCGCACCCTGGCGATGGATGCGGTGCAGAAGGCCAAATCCGGCCACCCTGGCACGCCGATGGGCCTGGCGCCGGTCGGCTACACCGTCTGGCAGCACGCCTTGCGCACCGACCCGGCGGACCCGCATTGGCCCAACCGCGACCGCTTCGTGCTGTCGGTCGGTCATGCGTCGATGCTGCTGTACGGCCTGCTGCATCTCGCGCAGGTGCAGGGCGGCTTCGACAACGAGAAGCCGGTCACGATGGAGGCGATCAAGCAGTTCCGCCAAATGTCGAGCGTGACGCCGGGCCATCCGGAGTACCGGATGACGTCGGGGGTCGAGACCACCACCGGGCCGCTCGCGCAGGGCGTCGCAAACAGCGTCGGCATGGCGATCGCGCAGCGGTATCTGGCGCAGCGCTACAACAAGCCCGGTTTCCCGCTGTTCGACTATCATATCTACGCCCTGAACGGCGACGGCTGCATGATGGAGGGCGTGTCGGGCGAGGCCGCCTCGACCGCCGGGCACCTGAAGCTGTCGAACCTGACGTGGATCTACGACAGCAACCACATCACCATCGAGGGCAACACCGACCTCGCATTCGACGAGGACGTGGGCAAGCGCTTCGAGGCGTATAACTGGCACGTCCAGCACGTGGCGGACGCTAACGACACGGCGGCGGTTGCGGCGGCGCTGGACGCGGCGAAGGCCGAGACGACGCGCCCGTCGATGATCATCGTGCACAGCATCATCGGCTATGGCGCGCCGAAGAAGGCAGGCACCAAGGAAGCCCATGGCGAGCCGCTGGGCGACGAGGAAATCCGCGGCGCAAAACGGTCATATGGCTGGCCCGAGGACGCGCAGTTCCTGGTGCCCGACGGCGTTTACGAGCACTTCGCCGAAGGCGTCGGCGTGCGCGGCGCCAAGCTGCGGCACGAGTGGATGGACATGCTGACCCGCTACCGGGAGCAGTACCCGGAACTCGCGCGCGAGATCGACATGATCGACCGCCACGAACTGCCGGAGGGCTGGGACACCGACATCCCGGTGTTCCCGGCCGATCCGAAAGGCCTCGCCTCCCGCGAGTCGTCGCAGAAGGTGCTGAACGCGATCGCCAAGCACGTCCCCTGGATGATCGGCGGCGCGGCGGACCTCGCCCCGTCCACCAAGTCCAACCTGACCTTCGACGGCGCCGGCAGCTTCGAGGCGGACAATTACGGCGGCCGCAACCTCCATTTCGGCATCCGCGAGCACGCGATGGGGTCGATCTGCAACGGCATCGCCCTGTCCGGCATGCGTTCCTACGGCAGCGGATTCCTTATTTTCAGCGACTACATGAAGGCGCCGATCCGCCTGTCGTCGATCATGGAATTGCCGGTCATCTACATCTTCACCCATGACAGCATCGGCGTGGGCGAGGACGGGCCGACCCACCAGCCGATCGAGCAGCTGGTCGCCCTCCGTTCCATCCCCGGCATGGTCGTGCTGCGGCCGGCCGACGCCAACGAAGTGGCCGAAGCTTGGCGGGTCGCGATGAAGCTCACGCATCACCCGGCGTGCCTGATCATGAGCCGCCAGGCGCTGCCGACGATCGACCGCAGCAAGTACGCCCCAGTGTCGGGAGTGGCGAAGGGCGGCTACATCCTGGCCGACAGCGACGGCACGCCGGAGGTGATCCTGATCGGCACCGGCAGCGAAGTGGCCCTTTGCATGAGCGCCCATGATACGCTGACGGCGGAGGGCATCAAGGCGCGGGTCGTGTCGATGCCCTCGACCGAGCTGTTCGAGGAGCAGCCGGAGGAGTACCGCGAGCAGGTCCTGCCCCGCTCCGTCGTTGGCCGCGTGGCGGTGGAGATGGCGGCGACCACCGGATGGGACCGCTACACCGGCATTGGCGGCGCCATTGTCGGCATGCACAGCTTCGGCATGTCGGCGCCCGGCGCCGCCGTCATCCAGAAATTCGGCTTCACGCCCGAGCACGTCGCCGAAGAAGCCCGCAAGCAAGCCAAACGCACCCAGTAAGGACGTTCCCTATGAACGACATGCCCAAAAGCGAGACGGCGAATACACTCAAGCAGCTGGAGCAGTTCGGGCAATCACCCTGGCTCGACTTCATCCAGCGCAGCTTCCTGTCCGACGGACGCATGCAGGATCTGCTCGACCGCGACGGGCTGAAGGGCATGACGTCCAACCCGTCGATCTTCGAGAAGGCGATGGGCCACGGCACCGATTACGACGGCGGGTTCAAGCACCTGGCGGACGTGGCCGACCACGACGCGCAGGGCATCTACGAGGCGCTGGCGATCGAGGACATCCAGGCCGCGGCCGACATGCTGCGCCCGGTGTACGACGCGATCAACAAGCATGACGGCTACGTCAGCCTAGAGGTATCGCCCTACCTCGCGCTGCGCACCGACGACACGGTGGCCGAGGCGCGGCGGCTGTGGGCGTCGGTCAACCGCGTCAACTTGATGGTCAAGGTGCCCGGCACCGATGACGGCGTGCCGGCGATCCGCACGCTGATCGGCGAGGGCATGAACATCAACGTGACCCTGCTGTTTTCGCAGCAGAGCTACGACAACGTGTCCGAGGCGTATGTCGCCGGGCTGGAGGACTTCAAGGCCAAGGGCGGCGATCTCAGCCGGGTCGCGAGCGTCGCCAGCTTCTTCGTCTCCCGTATCGATGCCGTCATCGACAAAAAGATCGACGAGCGGGTGAAGGTCGGCGGCGCCGACGTGGCGGACCTGCAGCGCATTCGCGGCAAGGTCGCGATCGCCAACGCCAAGCTTGCCTACCAGCATTACCAGAAGCTGATCGCCAGCGACCGCTGGAAGGCGCTGGCGGCGGCGGGCGCAATGCCGCAGCGGCTGCTTTGGGCGAGCACGGGGACCAAGGACAAGGCATACAGCGATGTGCTGTACATCGAGGAGCTGATCGGCGACGCGACGGTCAACACGATGCCGCCGACGACCATGGACGCCTTCCGCGAGCACGGGAAACTGCGGCCGTCGCTGACCGAGGACATCGAGGACGCCAAGGAAATCCTGTTCACCGTCAACCGCCTCGGCCTGGACCTCGACAGCGTGACGCGCGGCCTTGTCGATGACGGGGTGAAGCTGTTCGCCGACGCGGCCGACGCGCTGCTCGGGGCAGTCGCGGTGAAGCGGACCAAGATGCTGGGCGCGCAGTTGGCCAGCTTGGAACACACGCTGCCGGAGTCGCTGGAGAAAGCGGTTGCGGCCGAGCTGGAAGACTGGCGCAAGGACGGGCGGGGCCGCAAGCTTTGGGCCGGCGACGCCTCGCTCTGGACCGGCGGCCCGGAGGCGAAGTGGCTGGGCTGGCTTGGCATCGTCGACGAGCGTGCCGACCATGTCGCCGAGCTGCAAGCGTTCCAGGACGACGTGCACAAGGCCGGGTTCAAGCACGTGCTGCTGCTCGGCATGGGCGGATCGAGCCTCGGGCCTGAGGTGTTCGCCGAGACGTTCGGCCAGCGCGGCGGCTTCCCGGAGCTGCTGGTGCTCGACAGCACCGACCCGCAGCAGATCGCCAGCTTCGAAGGCCGGGTGAACCTGGCCGAGACGCTGGTGATCGTGTCGAGCAAGTCGGGCGGCACCTTGGAGCCGAACATCCTCAAGGCGTATTTCTTCGACCGCATGCAGAAGGCGGTCGGCAACGAGAAGGCCGGGCAGCACTTCGTCGCCGTCACCGATCCCGGCAGCCATATGGAGGAGGTCGCGAAGAAGGACGGATTCCGGCACATCTTCCACGGCGACCCGGCGATCGGCGGCCGCTACTCGGTGCTGTCCAATTTCGGGCTGGTGCCGGCCGCAGCCATGGGGCTCGACCTGCCGCAATTCTTGGCTGCGACCTCCCGCATGGTGCGGGCCTGCGCGCCGGGCACGCCGCCCGACGCCAACCCCGGCATCTGGCTCGGCGCCATCCTCGGCGTCGCGGCCAAGCACGGGCGCGACAAGGTCACCATCGTCGCCTCGCCCGGCATCTACGACGTGGGCGCCTGGCTGGAGCAGCTGCTGGCGGAATCCACCGGCAAGCAGGGAAACGGCATCGTCCCGATCGACAACGAGCCGCTCGCAGCGCCCGGCGTGTATGGGGACGACCGGGTGTTCGCGTACCTCCGGCTGACCGACATGCCCGACCCCGGCCAGGACGCAGCCATCGCGGCGCTTGGCAAGGCGGGCCAGCCGGTGGTCAAGCTGAACCTAGCCAGCACGATCGAGGTCGGCCAGGCATTCTTCCTGTGGGAGTTTGCGGCTGCGGTGGCCGGCGCCATCATCGGCATCGACCCGTTCGACCAGCCGGACGTCGAGGCGAGCAAGGTCAAGACCAAGGAGCTGACGACCGCCTACAACGACAGCGGTACGCTACCGCCGGAAACCCCGTTCGCGACCGACGGCACGATCCAGATGTTCTGCGACCCCAAGAACGCCGCCGAACTGTCCGGCGCCGGCAAGACGCTGGACGCCGTGGTGAAGGCGCACTTGGCACGGCTCGGCGCCGGGGATTACGCGGCGACCCTGGCCTATATCGAGCGCACGCCCGAGCACCTGATGCTGCTGCAGCAACTTCGCGGCCACATCCGCGACGCCAAGCACGTGGCGACGGTGGCGGAATTCGGGCCGCGCTTCCTGCACTCGACCGGCCAGGCCTACAAGGGCGGACCCAACAGCGGCGTGTTCCTGCAGGTGACCGCCGACGACCCGGCGGACCTGCCCGTGCCCGGCGAGCGCTACACGTTCGGCACGGTGAAGGCGGCGCAGGCGCGGGGCGACTTCGACGTGCTGGCCGAGCGGGGCCGCCGGGCGCTGCGGATGCACATCACCGGCAATCTGCACGACGGGCTGGACCGCCTGGCGCACGCGATCGAGGCCGCACTCCGCTGAACCGCCCACTTCAAGGAGTTTGAGTGTATGGAGATCGGCGTCATCGGGCTTGGCCGCATGGGGGCTGGAATTAGCCGGCGGCTGATGCGGGAGGGCCATCGCTGCGTGGTATACGACCAGGCCCAGGCCACCGTGCAGCAGCTCGCCGGGGATGGCGCGACCGCCACGACCGGGGTGCAGGACATGGTCGCCAAGCTGTCCAAGCCGCGGGTGGTGTGGGTGATGCTGCCATCGGGCAAGATCACCGAAGACACGATCACCGCCCTGGGCGGGATGCTCGAACGCGGCGACATCGTCATCGACGGCGGCAACTCGTTCTACAAGGACGACATCCGCCGGGCGAAGACGCTGCGGGAACGCGGCATCGTCTATGTCGATGTCGGCACGTCCGGCGGCGTGTGGGGGCTGGAGCGCGGCTTCTGCATGATGATCGGTGGCGAGAAGGATTCGGTTGCGCACATCGACCCGATCCTGAAGGCGCTGGCCCCCGGCGAGGGCACGATCGACAAGACTCCCAAGCGCGACGGCCGCGACCCGCGACCCGAGCAGGGCTATCTGCACTGCGGCCCGGCCGGCGCCGGGCACTTCGTCAAGATGGTGCATAATGGCATCGAATACGGGATCATGCAGGCTTACGCCGAGGGTTTCGACATCCTCAAGAACAAGGACAGCCACGAGCTGCCGGAGCAGGAGCGGTTCACCCTCGACATGGCCGACATCGCCGAGGTTTGGCGGCGGGGCAGCGTGATCTCCTCCTGGCTGCTCGACCTCACGTCGCAGGCGCTGGCGGAGAACGTCAGCCTGTCCAACTTCACCGGCGACGTGTCCGACTCCGGCGAGGGCCGTTGGACCATCGAGGCGGCAATCGAGGAGGCGGTGGCGGTGCCCGTGTTGTCCACCTCGCTGTTCGCCCGGTTCCGCTCGCGCCAGACGCACACCTTCGGCGAGAAGCTGCTGTCGGCGATGCGGTTCAAGTTCGGCGGCCACGTCGAGCCGAAGGGCTGAGCGCGATGGACCAGATGCACCCCGACACCAAGGCACTCGCCAAGACCGCCGACCCGGCGCCCGCCTGCACGATGGTCATCTTCGGCGGCGGCGGCGACCTGACCAAGCGGCTGCTCATGCCGGCGCTGTACAACCTGTCCTGCGCCAAGTTGTTGGACGACAAGTTCAGCATCATCGCCGTCGATCGCGACGAGAGCAGTGACGACGAGTATCGCCAAAAGCAGACCGACACGATGCGGAGCTTCACGCCGGACAAGGGCGGCGAGTTCGCCGAGGCGCACCTGAACGAGGCAGGCTGGTCGTGGCTGCGCGACCGGCTGCATTATATGGCGGGCGACTTCACCCATCCCGACACGTTCAAGGCGCTGTCCGGCAAGGTCGAGGGCAGCGTGGTGTTCTACCTCGCCGTCGCCGACCGCTTCTTCGGCGCGATCATCGACCGGCTGCATGAGGCGGGGCTGACGAAGGAGGCGGACGGCGCATTCCGCCGGGTGGTGATCGAGAAGCCGTTCGGCCACGACCTCGACTCGGCGAAGGAGCTGAACAAACACATCCTGAGCGAATTGGACGAGCGCCAGATCTATCGGATCGACCATTTCCTCGGCAAGGAGACGGTGCAGAACATCATGGCCCTGCGCTTCTCCAACGGCATCTTCGAGCCGCTGTGGAACCGCGACCATATCGACAGCGTGCAGATCACCGCGTCGGAGACGGTCGGGGTCGAGAAGCGCGGCAAGTTCTACGAGGTGACGGGCGCGCTGCGCGACATGGTGCCCAACCACATGTTCCAGCTGCTGTCGATGATCACGATGGAGCCGCCGAACTCGTTCGACGCCGACGACGTGCGGGCGGAGAAGGCCAAGGTGATCGCGGCGCTGCACCCCATGAGCGAGGAGGACGTGACCCGCAACGTGGTGCGCGGCCAGTATGGCGCCGGGCACATGAAGGAGCAGGGCGACGTGCCGGGGTATCGCAATGAGCCGGACGTGTCCCCCGAGTCGGAAATCGAGACCTACGTCGCGCTGAAGTTGATGATCGACAATTGGCGCTGGGCGGGGGTGCCGTTCTACATCCGCACCGGCAAGCGCATGAGCACGCGCAAGACCGAGATCGCGGTGCACTTCAAGCAGGCGCCGTTCACCATGTTCCGCGACACGCCGGTCGACAAGCTGACGCCGAACGTGATGGTGCTGCATATCCAGCCGCACGAAGGCATCACGCTCGAGATCAGCGCCAAGCAGCCGGGCCAGACGGTCAAGCTGGACGGCGTGCAGATGGATTTCCGCTACGAGGACTTCTTCAAGATCACGCCTAGCACCGGGTACGAGACGCTGATCTACGACGTGCTGATCGGCGACCCGACGCTGTTCAACCGCGCGGACAACATCGAGGCGGGATGGGCCGGCGTGCAGCCGGTGCTGGACTTGTGGGGCACCGGCAAGGGCGAGGTCTATTCGTATCCGGCCGGCAGCAACGGCCCGGAGGCGGCGGACGACCTGCTCACGCGTGACGGCCGCCACTGGCGCAAGCTGCCGTGACTCCGATCCGGCTGGTCGTGTCGGACGTGGACGGCACGATGGTGACGACCGACAAGGCGCTGACCCCCGGCACGATCGCCGCCGCGGGCCGGCTGCGCGAGGCGGGCGTGCACTTGGCGCTGGTCAGCAGCCGGCCGCCGCGGGGCATGATGCACGTGCAGCAGGCGCTCGGGCTGGCGGGACCGCTGGGCGGCTACAACGGCGGCACGATTGTGGCCCCGGACGGCTCGGTGATCGAGGAGCGTTTAGTGCCCGAAGCGGCGGTGCGCACGGCTCTTGCGCTGCTGGAGCGGCACGGCGTCGGCACGTGGCTGTTCGCCGGCAGCGAGTGGCTCATCCGCGATCCCGACGGCGACTACGTGCCGAAGGAGCGGCACACCGTCCAGTTCGAACCGACGATCGTGGACAGCTTCGACTCTTACGTCGCCCGGTGCGGCAAGGTGGTCGGCGCGTCGGCTAAATTCGACCTGCTCGCCGCCTGCGAGGCGGAACTGCAGGGGCTGCTCGGGACCACGGCGCATGCGCATCGCTCGCAACAGTATTATTTGGACGTGACCAACCCCGACGCCGACAAGGGCACGGCGCTGGATGCCATCGCGCGCTATTACGGTGTCAGCCGCGCCGAGACCGTGGCGATCGGCGACATGACCAACGACGTGCCGATGTTCCGGGTGGCGGGCACGAGCATCGCCATGAGCAACGCCCCTGCGGACGTGGCCGCGCAGGCGAGTTTGCACACCGGGTCGAACGAGGCCGAGGGCTGGGCGGAGGCGATCGACCGCTTCGTCCTTCCCCGCGCCGCCAGGGAACACGCGGCATGAGCCGACCTCGCCCCGACCGGACTTCGCTGCTGCTGGCCGACGTGGACGGCACGCTCGTCACCAAGGACAAGGTACTGACCGACCGGGCGCAAGCGGCCGTCCGCACGATGCAGCAGCGCGGCGTCAAGTTCGCCATCACCAGCGGCCGCCCGCCCCGGGGCATGGCGATGCTGATCGAGCCGCTCGACATCCAGACCCCGATCGCGGGCTTCAACGGCGGGCTGTTCGTCAACCGGGACCTGTCGATCATCGAGGGCAACACGCTCGACCCCGTCCCCGCGCACAAGGCAGCGGCGCTGATCGAGGCGCAGGGCTTGGACGTTTGGATCTACGCCGGCGAGGACTGGCTGGTGCGCGACGACCATGCCCCGCACATCGAGCGGGAGCAGTGGACGGTGAAGTTCCCGCCCAAGGTGGTGTCCAGCTTCGGCGACGATGCGTTCGCCCGCGCGGTCAAGATCACCGGCGTCAGCGACGACCTGCCGAAGGTCGAGGCGTGCGAGAAGGCGGTGCAGGACGCGCTCGGCCAAACCGCGTCGGCCGCCCGCTCGCAGCCATATTACCTAGACGTGACGCACCCGGCGGCGAACAAGGGCGGCGTCGTCGCCTACCTGTCCCGCACGCTGGGCATTCCCGCCGGGGAGATCGCGACCATCGGCGACATGCCGAACGACGTGCTGATGTTCAAGCCGAGCGGGTTCTCGATCGCCATGGGCAATGCCAGCGACGCCGTGAAGGCGCAGGCCGATGCCGTCACCGCCGGCTACGACGACGAGGGATTTGCCAAGGCGGTCGAGCAGTTCATCTTGCAATGAGGCAACGCCGTTGACCGATGAAACCGAGGTTCTCCCCGACCCTGAAGCCGTGGCGCTCTACGCCGCGACCTGGCTGACGGCGCGCGCCGAGGCTGCCCAGCGTTTCACCATCGCCCTGTCGGGTGGGTCGACGCCAAAGCAACTCTATCAGTTGCTCGCGAAAGCCCCCTTCCGCGATCGCTTTCCGTGGGCGCGCACGCGTTTGTTCTTCGGCGATGAGCGCTTCGTTCCGCCCGACCATTCCGACAGCAACTACCGCATGGCAAACGAGGCAATGATCGCCCACGTGCCGATCCCGCCGGGCCAGGTGCATCGCTGGCCGACCGATGGTGACCCTGCCGAGGCGGCGAAAGACTACGCGCGCACCCTGCAAGGCCATTACGGCGCGAGCCGCCTCGACCCAGGCCGTCCGGTGTTCGACGTGCAGCTCCTTGGACTCGGCGAAGACGGCCATACCGCGTCGCTGTTCCCCGGCGTCGCCGCCCTGCAGGAACGTGACGCCTGGACCGCCGCCGTGATCGGCGCCAAGCCCGAGCCGCGGTTGACGCTGACCTACCCCGCGCTGAACAGCAGCGCCGAAGCCGTGTTCCTGGTCGCCGGCGACGGTAAGCGCGCCATCCTGGCCCGCGCGCGCCAGCACGACCCGGCGCTGCCCGCCAGCCACGTTGCCCCTGCAGGCCGGGTGCACTGGTTCGTGGACGCGGCGGCCGCTGGATGAGCGACGATGCGCGGGCAGCCCTGAAACGCAAGGCGGCCGAGGCGGCAGCATCGCTGGTGAACGACGGAATGGTCGTGGGGTTGGGCACCGGATCGACCGCGGCGCTGGCGATCGAGGCCTTGGTGCGCCGGGTAACGGAGGGATTGCGGATCGTGGCCATTCCGACGTCGGAGCGCAGCGCAGCGCAGGCGCGCGAGGGCGGGATCACCCTGACCGACTTCGCCGCGCACCCTGCCATCGACTTGACGATTGACGGCGCCGACGAAGTCGCGCGCGGCACGCTCGACCTGGTGAAAGGCTTAGGCGGGGCGCTCTTGCGGGAAAAGATCGTGGCGGCGGCGAGCGCGCGGCTGGTCATTGTGGTGGATGGCGCGAAGCTGGTCGACCGTCTCGGCAGCACCACGGCGGTGCCGGTCGAGGTCGTGCCGTTCGGGTGGGAAGCGACCGCGCACCATATCCATGCCCTCGGCGGCGCGCCGGCCCAGCGCAGGACGGGCGCCGACCCATTCCGCACCGATGGCGGCAACTTCATCCTTGACTGTCAATTCGGCCCCATCGACGACCCGGCGGCGCTGGACGGCAAGCTTCAATCGATCGTCGGCGTGATCGAGACGGGGTTTTTCATTGGCCGGACCGCAGAGGTGCTCGTCGCCGACGCCGCCGGCGTGCATCGGATGACGCCATGACGCCGCAGGTGCTCGTGCTCATGGGCGTGTCCGGGTCCGGCAAGACCACGGTCGCCGAACGGCTCGCCGCCACGCTCGGCTGGCCGTTCCAGGAGGGCGACTCGCTCCACCCCGCCGCCAACGTCGAGAAGATGCGCGCCGGCCACCCACTGACGGACGAGGACCGTGCGCCCTGGCTCGCCATCATCGCCGCCTGGATCGACCAGCAGCTCCAGGCGGGCGAGCACGGCATCATCACCTGTTCGGCGCTGAAACGCAGCTACCGCGACCTGATCGCCGGCGGACGGCCCGGCGTGCTGGTGGTGTACCTGCACGCCGACCGCGCCAGCCTGGAACAGCACGTGCGGGGCCGCCACCACGAGTTCATGCCGACCACCCTGCTCGATAGCCAGCTCGCCACCCTGCAGGAACCCACGCCGGACGAACACTCGATCCAGGTCGAGGTGAGCGGGCCGATCGATGAGACGGTGAGCGCCATCGTACGGCAGCTCGGGCTCAGCACGCCGTAATGGTAGTTTTGCCCGCCGCGCGCCGGGCATGATACAGCAACGTTCATGGCATACTGGGGCAAGCTTCTAGGTGGGATGGCTGGGTTGTTCATGGGCGGCCCCGTCGGCGCCGTCATGGGCGCGGCCCTGGGGCATGCGGCGGACCAGGGCATCATGCCGAAGCTCAAGCTGAACGAGGGATTGCTCGGCGCTTCCCCCATCAATCCGGCCCGGGTCGCGGCGATGTTTGGCCGGCGCGACCAGTTGTTCGCGCTGTCCGTCGTGGTGCTGTCGGCCAAGCTCGCAAAATGCGATGGGCCGGTGGTGCGCGAGGAGATCGATGCCTTCAAGCGCCAGTTCCGCATCCCGCCCGAGGCCGTGCGGGACGTGGGCCGGGTGTTCGACCAGGCGCGCGACAGCAACGACCATGCCAGCGCCTACGCAAAGCAACTCGGCGACGCGTTTGCCGACAGCCGGGGCCTGCTGGAGGACGTGCTGACCGCGCTGTTCGTCATAGCCCGCGCCGACAAGCCGATCGGCCTGCGTGAGACCGATCTTCTGCGCCGCATCCATGATGGCTTCGGATTGGACGCGGCGGCGTGGGAGCGCGCGTCCGGCACTGCGCCACGCGCACGCGCCCCGGAGCGGACCGACGACGCCTACGCCGTGCTGGGCGTTGCGCGCTCGGCGACCGACGATGAGGTGCGCGCCGCCTGGAAGACGCTGGTCCGCGCCAACCACCCCGACGGATTGGCCGCCCGTGGCGTGCCGGCCGAGTTCGTCGCCCGCGCCACCGACAAGGTCGCCGGCATCAACGCGGCATGGGACCGGATCAAGCGCGAACGCGCCCTGTGAGGCGACGGGACAGCCCGAACCAGGACGAACGGCCGTCCGGCACGCCGATCGACATGCTGGTCCTGCACTACACCGGCATGACCAGCGCCGGTGCCGCCATCGACCGTCTGTGCGACCCGGCGGCGCGCGTGTCCTCGCACTACGTCGTGGAGGAGGACGGGCTGGTGTGGGCGCTGGTGCCCGAAGCGCGCCGGGCCTGGCACGCGGGCGTATCGTTCTGGCGCGGCCACCGGGACCTCAACGACCGTTCGGTTGGGATCGAGGTCGTCAACCCGGGGCACGAGTGGGGCTATCGTCCGTTTCCGGGGCTGCAAATGGCGGCGGTCTGCGATTTGTGCCTCGATATCCTGGCGCGCCATCCCATCCCCGCGCGGAACGTGGTTGGGCATAGCGACATCGCGCCGGACCGGAAGCAGGACCCGGGGGAGCTGTTCGACTGGGAAGGGCTTGCCCAGAACGGCGTCGGCCTCTGGCCAAACCCGACCGACGCCCCCGTGCCGCCGGACGCCCTGTTCCGGATCGGCTACGACCCGGCGATGGAGCCTGCACTCAACCGGCGTGCCTTCGAGCGGCATTGGGGCGCGGCACGGCTCGCCGCGGTCGTAGCTTGCATCCAGTTAGGCGCCCAATTGCCATACTCGGCCGTTTAGTCCCGATCGAGCCACCGCGCGTGCCGGGTCTGCCAGTGACGCCATGTGTCCGGCCCGATGTACCACGCCAGGGCAGCGATCCAGGACAGCACCGCCGGCACACCGATGATCAAAAGAAAATGACTGGCGAAGAACCGAGCCATCCCGATCAGCCGGTAATGCGCTTCACGAAAGCCGACATGCGATGGCGGCGCATCTCGCTGCGGGCCTTGTTGTCGCGGGTCATGTAATTCAATTGGATGGCGTAGCGCTGGCCGACGAACGTGCGGTGGCCGTGCCAGGTGGTCGGTCCATTCGGAAATGCCAGCAACGTCCCGTCGACTGGTGGCACCTCGACGGCGTAGTCCTCCAGGTCGTCCGGGCCGCGCAGCAGGCGAAGGCAACCCTTCTGCTTCGCCCAGTTCTCCGTCTGTGGGTTGAGGTACAGCAGCACCGTCACCCGTTTTGCGACGGAGTCGGTGTGGATGCGCCCGTCCTTCTCGCGTGTCCGCCCGCGCAAGGTGATCATGACGGGGGCGCTCTCGAGGTTAAGTCCAAACTTCTCGGCGATGGCGGCGCGGAACGCCGGGCCTTCCAGTTCGCGGATCAGGGAGGCGGCGGCCGGGCCGAGCTTGACCGAGTTGGGTGGAAACGAACCACCGCTCGCCATGGGCGGCAGATCGGCAACCACGTCGCCCAACGCGCCTTTCGGCACGAAGCGAGGCACCACTATGTGGGCAAAGGGATGCCGAGTGACCGGCGCTCCCTGGAGGGCATCGTAATCGACGACACGCGGATCGGCCAGAAGCTCGCTCATGTCCGGTGTGGTAGCGCCGAAGCGCTGCTTGCTTCAAGTGAAGTCAGGTATGCTCGGAATGAGCCGGGCGCGCGACGACCGTTGTGGATAGGAATTGAGCGCAACGCAGTCGCTCAAGCTTCAGGGCGATCCCGTTCCCCGAATTCATGTCGGAAACCCGGAACATGCCGTGCGCCGAGGCGAGACAGGCCGGGTTCACCGCCAGACGGGCAGCGTACCCTGTGTTCGCGAGCAGGATGGAGGCAACAGCGGCAGCGACGGCGATTTTCACAATCCAATGCTCCCTTTTGATAACCTATGTGAAAAACAACGCCCAACCATATACATTGGTTAGTATAAATGGGGTTTGATCGCGTATGATTGAACTCAGCCGAGGACCGGGGTATTGGCAGCCGCTATGGACGCCCTGCCCCATTCGCCCGGACCTCTCGGCGCCTACCGCGCGCTTCTGACGGCAGGGACGCTGAAAACCGATCCGTCCCAGGCGTTGGCGATCGAGCGCCTGCAGGATTTATGGTCGAAGTTGCGCGGCTACGATCCGCCGACGTCGCCGGAAAGCAGCGGGTTTCTCAGTCACCTGCTGCGGCGGCGGCCGGCCGATTGGGCGCCTGACCACAGGCCGAATGGGCTTTACCTTGTCGGCGAGGTTGGACGCGGCAAATCGATGCTGATGGATCTGTTCTTCGACGAGGCGCAGGTCGTGCGCAAACGCCGGGTCCACTTCCACGGATTCATGCAGGACGTGCACGCCCGGCTTCATGCGGTGAAACAGGCGCATTCCGGCGGCGATGATCCGATCCCGCCCCTGGCCGATGCAATTGCGGCCGAAGCGGCGCTGCTGTGCCTGGATGAGTTCCAGGTCAACGACATCGCCGACGCGATGATCCTGGGACGGCTGTTCCAGGCCCTTTTCGAACGCGCCGTGGTGGTCGTGACCACCTCGAACATCGTTCCCGACGACCTGTTCCGCGGCAAGCCGGGGCGCGACGCGTTCCTCCCGTTCATCGTCTTGTTGCAGCAACATCTCGACGTGCTGGTGATGGAGGGTGGCCACGATTACCGCCGCCAGCGCCTGCGCGGACTGCCGACGTGGCACGTTCCTGCGGATCGCCGGGCCGACGCCGCCCTGGACAAGGCGTTTGACGCGCTCGCGGGTGGCGTGCCGGGGCGGCCGGGCAAGCTGCTGGTGGTCGGGCGGACGCTTCCCGTGCCGCTGGCGGCCGACCGCGTCGCCCGTTTCGACTTCGAGGCGTTGTGCGGCCAACCGCTTGGACCTGGTGACTACCTGGCGATCGCCACTCATTACGAGGCGCTGGTGGTCGACGGCGTGCCCCGGCTCGGCCCCGACAATTATGACCGTGCCCGTCGTTTCATCACCCTGGTCGACGCGCTGTACGACCACCGGGTCAAGCTGGTCGCCTCGGCCGACGCGACGCCGGATCAGCTGTACGAGCGTGGCGAGGGGGCGAAGGCGTTCGAGCGGACGGCGTCCCGGCTGGAGGAGATGCAGGGCCAGGACTGGCTCGGACTGCCGCATTTGACCTGAGCCGGGTTGCCCGCCCACATTGGATGGGGTAACTCGAATAGCCTTCCGGACGGCCGGACGCCCCGGCAGGCGTCGCCACTCTTTCCGAAAGGACCTCCATGGCTCGCAACAAGATCGCCCTCATCGGCGCTGGCAACATCGGCGGCACGCTGGCCCATCTTGCCGGCTTGAAGGAATTGGGCGACGTCGTCCTGTTCGACGTGTTCGCGGGGTTCGCGGCCGGCAAAGCGCTCGACATCATGCAGTCCTCGCCGGTCGAAGGCTTCGACAGCCACATGAGCGGCAGTTCCGACTACAGCGCCATCGCCGGCTCCGACGTGGTGATCGTGACCGCCGGGTTCGCCCGCACGCCGGGCATGTCCCGCGACGACCTGGTGGCCAAGAACGCGGGCGTGATCGCCCAGGTGGCCGAGGGCATCAAGGCGCACTGCCCGGACGCGTTCGTCATCGTCATCACCAACCCGCTGGACGCGATGGTGTGGGTGACGCAGCAGAAATCCGGCCTGCCCGCGCACAAGGTGGTCGGCATGGCCGGCGTGCTCGACAGCTCGCGGTTCCGGCTGTTCCTGGCGCACGAGTTCAACGTCAGCGTCGAGGACGTGACGGCGTTCGTGCTGGGCGGCCACGGCGACACGATGGTGCCGCTGACGCGCTACTCCACCGTCGCCGGCATTCCGGTGCCCGACCTTATCAAGATGGGCTGGACGACGCAGGACAAGATCGACGCGATCGTGACGCGCACGGCCAATGGCGGCGGCGAGATCGTGAAGCTGCTGGAGAAGGGCAGCGCGTTCTACGCCCCGGCCGCGTCGGCGATCGCGATGGCCGAAAGCTATCTGCGCGACAAGAAGCGCGTGCTGCCGGCGGCGGCGATGCTCACCGGGCAGTACGGCATCGACGGCCTGTACGTCGGCGTGCCGGTGGTGATCGGCGCAGGCGGAATCGAGCGGATCGTCGAGATCGAGCTGACGCCGGACGAGCAGGCCGCCTTCGACAAAAGCTGCGACAGCGTGCGGGAGCTGATCGAGGCCTGTAAGAAGCTGGTGGGCTGAACATGAACATCCACGAGTACCAGGCCAAGGAGCTCCTGCGCGGCTACGGCGTGGCCGTGCTGGAAGGCCACGTCGCCTGGACGCCGGAGGAGGCGGAGGCCGCTGCGGGCAAGCTCCCCGGGCCGGTGTATGTCGTGAAAAGCCAAATCCACGCTGGCGGGCGTGGCGCCGGGCACTTCGCCGAGGACCCCGCCGGCAAGGGCGGGGTGCGGCTGGCCAGGTCGCCGGCCGAGGTGCGCGCGGCGGCCGAGGCGATGATCGGCCACACGCTGGTGACGAAGCAGACTGGCGAGGCCGGCCGCAAAGTCCGCCGCCTCTACGTCGAGGCCGGCTGCGACATCAAGCGCGAGCTGTACCTGTCCTTGCTGGTCGACCGCGAGACCTCTCGCGTGACCATCATGGCCTCCACCGAGGGTGGCATGGAGATCGAGCAAGTCGCCGAGCACAGCCCCGACAAGATCATGCGCGTCGCTATCGACCCGGCGTCGGGCCTGAGCGGATTCCACACGCGGCGGCTCGCCTACAGCCTGGGGCTGGAAGGCAAGCAGGTCGGCACCTTCGCCAAGTTCGTCACCGCCATGCACCAGGCCTTCCTGGCGCTGGACTGCGCGATTATTGAGGTCAACCCGCTGGTCGTGACCGGCGCCGGCGAGATCATCGCGCTGGATGCCAAGGTCAGCTTCGACGACAACGCGCTGTACCGCCACCCCGACATCGAGAAGCTGCGCGACGAGGCGGAGGAGGACCCCAAGGAGCTGGAGGCCGCCAAGTACAGCCTCAATTACGTGAGCCTGGATGGCGTGATCGGCTGCATGGTGAACGGCGCCGGCCTTGCGATGGCGACGATGGACATCATCAAGCTGTACGGCAGCTCGCCCGCCAACTTCCTCGACGTCGGCGGCGGCGCGACCAAGGAGCGGGTGACGGCCGCGTTCAAGATCATCCTGTCCGACCCGAACGTCGAGGGCATCCTGGTCAACATCTTCGGCGGCATCATGCGCTGCGACGTGATCGCCGAGGGCGTGGTGGCGGCGGCGCGCGAGGTCAGCCTGAACGTGCCGCTGGTGGTGCGGCTGGAGGGCACCAACGTGGCCCTCGGCAAGGACATCATGGCGAAATCCGGCCTGCCGATCATCTCGGCCGACAACCTGGCCGACGCCGCCGAGAAGGTGGTCCGCGCCGTGAAGGAAGCCGCATAATGGCCATTCTGGTCGACGCCAACACGAAGGTCATCACCCAGGGCTTCACCGGCGCCCAGGGCACGTTCCACTCCGAGCAGGCGATCGCCTACGGCACCAAGGTCGTCGGCGGCGTGGTGCCCGGCAAGGGCGGCAGCACGCATTTGAACCTGCCGGTGTTCGACACCGTGGCAGAGGCTTGCGCGCAGACCGGAGCCACTGCCAGCGCCATTTACGTGCCGCCCCCGTTCGCGGCCGACGCCATCCTGGAGGCGATCGACTCCGGCATCCCGCTGATCGTCTGCATCACCGAGGGCATCCCGGTGCTGGATATGATCCGTGTCAAGCGCGCGCTGTCCGGCACGTCCAGCCGCCTGGTCGGCCCGAACTGCCCCGGCGTCATCACCCCCGAGGCGTGCAAGATCGGCATCATGCCGGGCCATATCCACCGCCGCGGCACCGTCGGCATCGTGAGTCGCTCGGGCACGCTGACCTATGAGGCGGTGGCGCAAACGACTGCTGCCGGGTTGGGGCAGAGCACCTGCGTCGGCATCGGCGGCGACCCGGTGAAGGGCACCGACTTCATCGAGGTGTTGGAGATGTTCCTCGCCGACCCGCAGACCGAGAGCATCATCATGATCGGCGAGATCGGCGGGCAGAGCGAAATCAACGCGGCCGAGTTCATCGCGAGCGAGAAATCCAGCAAGCCCGTGGTCGGCTTCATCGCCGGCGCCACTGCTCCGCCGGGTCGCCGCATGGGTCACGCGGGAGCCGTCATCAGCGGCGGGCGCGACACCGCGGCGGCCAAGTTCGAAGCGATGCGGACGGCCGGCATCCACGTCGCGGAAAGCCCGGCGGCGCTTGGCAGCACCATGGTTCGAGGGTTGCAGGGCTGATTTGAGCCAGCCGGGGTGCAAACCGGTGCAATATGCGACTATTTAGACAGTGTGCCCCGGTTTCGAGGCAAGCCAGGGAGGGATAGCCAATGGCAGGCGTCGACATTCTCGTCACGGCATTCAACGGGGCGAACGCAGCCTTCATTGCTGACCTCTACGCACGGTGGGCGTCCAACCCCGCCAGCGTCGATGTTAGCTTTGCCGAGTTGTTTGCCGCGCTGAACGACGAGGCTCGCGCCGTGCTGACCGACGCCACTGGCGCGTCGTGGGCGCCGCAGCATTTCGACGTCGACGACGCGGACGCCAAGCCGGTTGCCAAGCGTGCCAAGGCGCCGGCTGCTTCGACTGAGAGCATCCGGTCCGCTGCGCTCGGCAGCCTGCGCGCGCTGATGCTGATCCGTGCCTACCGTGTGCGCGGCCACTTGGAGGCGAAGCTTGATCCCCTTGGCCTCGTGGTGCCGAGGCGGCATCCGGAGCTCGATCCCAAGACCTACGGATTCGAAACCGAGGCCGACCTGGATCGTCCGATCTTCATCGACAACGTGCTGGGTCGCGAGACCGCGACCGTGCGTGAGATCGTGGCCATCGTGCGCGAGGCGTATTGCGGGCCAATCGGCGTCGAGTTCATGCATATCCAGGACCCGGCGCAGAAAGCGTGGATCCAGCGGCGAATCGAGGCTTCGCCATGGCGGAACAGCACCGACACTGCCGACAAGAAGACGATCCTGCGGCAACTGACGGAGGCGGAGGGGTTCGAGGCGTTCTGTCAGAAGCGCTACGTCGGCACCAAGCGGTTCGGGTTGGAGGGTGGCGAGGTCACTATTCCGGCCATGCACGCCATCATTGAAACGGCGGCAAAGGCCGGCGTGGGCGAGATCGCGATCGGCATGCCGCACCGGGGGCGGCTGAACACGCTAGTGAACATCGTCAAAAAGCCGTTCACCGCCATCTTCAGCGAGTTCGGCGGCAACAGCTTCAAGCCTGACGACGTCCAGGGCTCCGGCGACGTGAAGTATCATTTGGGCACCTCCACCGATATCGAGTCGGGCGGGCACACGGTGCATATCTCGCTGCAGCCGAACCCATCGCATCTGGAGGCGGTCGATCCGGTGGTGATCGGCAAGGTCCGGGCGCGCCAGGATTGCTCGGGCGACACCAAGGCCCGGCGCTCCGTCATGGGCATCCTGATGCACGGGGACGCGGCGTTCGCCGGGCAGGGCCTGGTGTACGAAACGCTCGCGATGAGCCAACTGATTGGCTACCGAACCGGCGGGACCATCCACCTGATCGTCAACAACCAGATCGGCTTCACCACCGTCCCGGCGCACGCCTATTCGGGCCTGTATTGCACCGATGTCGCCAAGTCGATCCAGGCGCCGATCCTGCACGTGAACGGCGACGAGCCGGAAGCGGTGATCTTCTGCTCCCGCCTTGCGACCGAGTTCCGCAACGAGTTCGCCACCGATTTCGTGCTGGATATCGTGTGCTACCGCCGCCACGGCCATAACGAGACGGACGAACCGGCCTTTACCCAGCCACTCATGTACCGGGCGATCCGTGACATGAAGACCACGCGCACCCTGTATGCCGCGCGCCTGGAAGCCGAAGGCGCCCTTACTGCGGGTGAGGGGCAGGCGATGTGGGAGGAATTCGCCGATACTCTGGAAGATGCGTTCAAGGCGGCCCAAGGCTACAAGGTGAACAAGGCGGATTGGCTCGAAGGCCGCTGGGCAGGGATGAAGCAGTCTGACCAGGAGGACGAGCGGGCTGAGGAAACGACGGCGCTGACCGCCGAGGCGGCGCACTCGATCGGACAGGTCATTTCCAGCGTTCCGGATGGATTTGACCTCAATCCGAAAATTCGACGCCAACTCGAGGCCAAGCGCGCCGTGTTCGAAACGGGCGAGGGCGTCGATTGGGCAACAGGCGAGGCGCTCGCGTTTGGCGGCCTGCTGCTCGACGGCCATCGCGTGCGACTGTCTGGCGAGGATTGCCAGCGCGGCACCTTCAGCCAGCGGCACGCGGTGCTGGTCGACCAGACCAACGCCAACGAATACGTGCCGCTGAACAACATCTCCGACGACCAGGCGCGCATCGAGATTTTCAACTCGCTGCTGTCCGAAGCGGGGGTGCTGGGGTTCGAGTACGGCTATACCCTGGCTGATCCGACCACGCTGGTGCTGTGGGAAGCGCAGTTCGGCGACTTCGCCAATGGCGCGCAGGTGATCATCGACCAGTTTCTGGCGAGCGGCGAGACCAAGTGGCTACGGATGAGCGGTTTGACCTTGCTGCTGCCGCATGGCCACGAGGGCCAGGGTCCCGAGCACTCGTCCGCCCGGCTGGAGCGTTACTTGCAGCTCTGCGCCGAGCGGAACATGACGGTCGCCAACCTCACGACTCCCGCGAACTACTTCCACGCGTTGCGCCGGCAGTTGAAGCGCAACTTCCGCAAGCCACTCGTGATCATGACGCCGAAAAGCCTGCTGCGGCACAAGCTGGCAGTGTCCAGGCTGGACGAGTTCACCGAGGGCAGCGCGTTCAAGCTGGTCATTCCCGAGATCGACGCCATCGATCCGGCGGCGGTGAAACGCGTCGTGCTGTGTTCTGGTAAGGTGTACTACGACCTGTTGGCCGAGCGCCGCGACAAGGGCGTGAAGGATGTCGCGATCGTGCGGCTGGAACAGATCTACCCGTTTCCGTTCAAGACACTCACCGAAACCCTGAACCCCTATTCGCAGGCCGAGATTGTCTGGTGCCAGGAGGAACCCGAGAACATGGGCGCCTGGACGTTTGTGGACCGCAAGATCGAGCGGACCTTGGCTGGGATGAACCACTCGGCGGGGCGTCCGCAATTTATCGGCCGGGACGCGGCGGCAAGCCCGGCAACGGGTTTGGCCAAGGTTCATGCGGCTCAGCAGGCCACCCTCGTCAGCAATGCCCTGCTGCTCGGCTAGTTAGGAAGAGATATGTCAACCGACATCAAGGTGCCCACGCTGGGTGAGAGCGTCACCACGGCTACGGTGGCGCGCTGGTTGAAGAAAGTGGGCGACCAGGTCGCGGCGGACGAGCCGTTGGTGGAGCTTGAGACTGACAAGGTCACCGTCGAGGTGAACGCTCCGGCTGCCGGCACACTCGGCGCGTTGGCGGCCGACGAGGGCGCCGAGGTTGAGGTAGGTGGATTGCTCGGCACCTTGGAGGAGGGCAGCGTGGCGGCACCCGCCCAAGCGGAGCCGCCGAAGGCCACGACGGGGGGCGTGAAGTCTCCGCCCACCCCGAGCGGTCCGGTGTCGCGCCCGGCGACCCCGCCTTCCGACATCGCAGCCCACCCGCCGATGCCGTCCGCGGCTAAGCGCATGACGGAAAACGAGATCAGCGCCGAACAAATTGGCGCCGGATCGGGGAAGGACGGACGTATTACCAAAGGGGACGTGCTGGCCTTCATCAGCCGACCCGCGTCGGCTCCGGTAGCTGCGCCTGCCCCAACGGCGCGTGCGCCGAGCGCGGATGCGCCGCGGGAGGAGCGGGTCAAGATGACCCGGTTGCGCCGCACCATCGCTGCCCGGCTGAAGGAGGCGCAGAACAACGCCGCCATGCTGACGACCTTCAACGAGGTCGATATGTCGGGAGCGATGGCGCTGCGGAGCGAGTACCGCGACGCGTTCGAGAAGAAGCACGGAGGCACGCGCCTCGGCTTCATGTCGTTTTTCGTCCGTGCCTGCTGTGCTGCCCTCAAGGAGTTCCCGGCCGTCAACGCCGAGATTGACGGGGACGAGATCGTTTACAAAAACTTCGTCCACATGGGCATCGCGGTCGGCGGCGCGAATGGCTTGGTCGTGCCCGTGGTACGCGAGGCCGACCGGATGGACTTCGCGCAGATCGAGCGCGCCGTCGGCGATTTCGGCCGCCGGGCCCGCGATGGCGCCTTGAAACTGGAGGAGCTGACCGGCGGCACCTTCAGCATCACCAATGGCGGCGTATATGGATCGTTGATGTCCACGCCCATCCTGAACCCGCCGCAGTCGGCCATCCTGGGCATGCACAAGATCCAGGATCGCCCGATGGCGATCGCCGGCAAGGTGGAAATCCGCCCGATGATGTACCTGGCCTTGTCCTACGATCATCGCATCGTGGACGGCAAGGAAGCCGTCAGCTTCCTAGTCCGCGTCAAGGAAGGCGTCGAAGACCCAAGACGCTTGTTGCTAGGACTTTAAAAAGGGGTCTGGGGGGGGGCCCGGCCCCAGTGGGTCCAGGGCAACGCCCTGGCCTTAAGGAGTTCTATCTTTGTCCGAAACCTACGACCTCATCATCATCGGCGCCGGCCCCGGCGGCTACGTTTGCGCCCTCCGCGCCGCGCAACTCGGGTTGAAGGTCGCGTGCGTCGAGAAACGAGCCACCCTGGGTGGCACCTGCCTCAACATCGGCTGCATCCCGTCCAAGGCGCTGCTGCAGTCGTCGGAGAACTTCGAGGAAGCGTCGCACAGCTTCGCCGATCATGGCGTGATGATCGACAGCGTGAAGCTGGACCTGGCGCGCATGCAGGCGCGCAAGGACCAGGTGGTTGCCGCGAACGTCAAGGGCGTCGAGTTCCTGTTCAAGAAGAACAAGGTCACGTGGCTGAAGGGCGCCGCGCGGATCGCCTCGCCGGGCCATGTGGAGGTCGATGACACGACCTACGAGACCAAGGCCATTGTGATCGCAACCGGGAGCGAGAGCATCCCGCTGCCCGGCGTCGACGTGGACGAGCGCGCCATCGTCAGCTCGACCGGCGGGCTGGAGCTGGACGCCGTGCCGAAGCGGATGGTTGTGATCGGCGGCGGCTACATCGGCCTGGAGCTTGGCAGCGTTTGGCGGCGGCTCGGGGCGGAGGTCATGGTTGTGGAGTTCCTCGACCGGCTGGTGCCCGGCATGGACACCGAGATCGGCAAGACGTTCGAGCGCGTGCTGGGCAAGCAGGGCATCAAGTTTCGCCTTAAGACCAAGGTCACGGGCGCGCGCCAGGGCAATGACGGCGTGACATTGACGGTCGAGCCGGCCGAGGGTGGCGAGGCCGAGGAGATCAACGCCGATGTCGTCTTGGTCGCGATCGGCCGGCGTCCGTACTACGGGGGCCTCGGGCTGGAGGAGGCTGGGGTTGAACTGGACGGGCGCGGCCGGGTGAGGATCGATGCGCACTACGCGACCAACGTTCCCGGCATCTACGCGATTGGCGACGTCATCACCGGCCCGATGCTCGCCCACAAGGCGGAGGAAGAAGGCGTCGCGTTGGCCGAGATCATCGCCGGCCAGGCCGGGCACGTGAACTATGGCGTCATCCCTGGCGTGGTGTACACCTGGCCGGAGGTCGCGAGCATCGGCGTGACCGAGGAGCAGCTGAAGCACGACGGCGTCGCCTACAAGGTCGGCAAGTTCCCGTTCACCGCCAACGGCCGTGCCCGGGCGATGGGCGCCACCGACGGCTTCGTGAAAATCCTTGCGGACAAGACAACGGACCAGATTCTCGGCGCGCACATCATCGGCCCGGACGCGGGCACGCTGATTGCCGAGATCGCCACCGCGATGGAATTCGGCGCCAGCAGCGAGGACGTGGCCCGTACCTGCCACGCCCATCCCAGCCTGAACGAGGCCGTGAAGGAGGCAGCGCTCGCCGTGGAAGGCCGCGCGCTGCACGTCTGAATGGCGCGCCCGCTGGCGCTGACGATGGGCGACCCGGCCGGGATCGGCGGGGAGATCGCGGCGAAGGCGTGGCGGGCGCTGGCCGACGGGGGGCCGCATTTCGCCATCCTCGCCGACCCGTTCTGGATGGGCGGCTTCGATGTGCCGATCAATGTCATCCGCTCGCTGGACCAGGTCGCCGACGTGTTCGCGTCTGCCCTCCCCGTGCTGCCTGTCGAGCTGCCCGAGATCGCGCATCCGGGCCGCCCCGACCCGGCGAACGCGCCCGCCGTGATCGCCAGCATCGAGCGCGCCGTGCGGCTGGCGCAATCCGGTGAAGCCGGCGGGGTCGTGACGAACCCCATCAGCAAGGCCGTGCTGTACCAGGCCGGCTTCCCGCACCCCGGCCACACCGAGTTCCTGGGCGTCCTCACCGGCGGCGTGCCGATCATGATGCTGGCCTGCCCGGCGCTGCGGGTGGTTCCCGTCACCATCCACGTCTCGCTGCGGCAGGTGCTCGCGGGCGTGACGACGGAGGCGATCCTGGCGACGGCGCGCGCGACCGACGCCGCCCTGCGCCGGGATTTCGGCATCGCCGCGCCCCGGCTCGCGATCGCCGGGCTGAACCCCCACGCCGGCGAGCAGGGCGCCATGGGCACGGAAGAGCAGACGATCATCGCCCCGGCCATCGCGCAACTGCAGGCCGAAGGGATCGACGCGACCGGCCCGTACCCGCCGGACACGATGTTCACCGACGCCGCCCGGCCGACCTACGACGCGGCGATCTGCATGTACCACGACCAAGCGCTGATCCCGCTCAAGACGCTCGACATGACGAACGGCGTCAACGTGACGCTCGGGCTGCCGATCGTGCGGACCTCGCCCGACCACGGCACCGCGTTCGGCATCGCGGGGAAAGGCCAGGCAGACCCGGCGAGCCTCATCGCCGCCCTCCGCCTCGCTGCGGAGCTTGCAGCCAGGAGAGAAGCATGATTCGCCTGGGCGTCAACATCGACCATGTCGCCACCGTCCGGAACGCGCGCGGCGGCGACCACCCGGACCCGTTGCGCGCCGCAATCATGGCCGTTGCGGCCGGGGCGGATGGGATCACCGCCCATCTGCGCGAGGATCGCCGGCACATCCGCGATGGTGACATCGACCGTATCCGGGCCGGGATCTCGGCGCCGTTGAACCTGGAGATGGCGGCAACCGACGAGATGGTCGCCATCGCCCTGCGCGTGCGGCCGAACGCCTGCTGCCTGGTGCCGGAGCGCCGGGCGGAGGTGACGACCGAGGGCGGGTTGAACGCCGCCGGACAAATCGAGGCGCTGCGTCCGATGGTCGCCGGGCTGCGGGCCGCCGGCATTCGCGTGTCGCTGTTCGTCGATCCCGACCCGCGCCAGCTGGAGGCGGCGGCGGATTTGCACGCCGACATCGTGGAGCTGCACACCGGTGCCTACGCCGATGGCCGCCCCGGCGAGCTCAGCCGCCTGGAAGCAGCGGCCGCGCTGACGGGCTCGCTCGGACTGGAATGCCACGCCGGGCATGGGCTGACGTTCGACAACGTCGGCCCAGTGGCTGCCCTGCCGGAGGTGATGGAGCTGAATATCGGTCACTTCCTGATTGGCGAGGCTATCTTCGACGGACTGTCCGCCGTGGTCGCACGGATGAAGGCGCTAATCCAGCGGGCGTGAACTCAGCCGGGGCGAGGGTGCGAGGCGCGCCAGACCTCCATCAGCCGCGCCGTGTCGACTGCGGTGTAGCGCTGCGTGGTGGACAGGCTGGCGTGACCCAGCAACTCCTGGATCGAGCGCAAATCCGCCCCGCCCGACAACAGGTGCGTGGCGAAGGAGTGCCGCAGGGCGTGCGGGGTGGCGTGTTCCGGCAAGCCGGCTAGGTGGCGGTAGCTCCGCATGGCCCGTTGCGCGACCCCGGCGTTCAGGCGTGCGCCACGGACACCGGGAAACAGCGGGGCGGCCGGTTGGCGGGCCGGGTGGAGCGCAAGCCAGGCAGCCAGCGCCTCGCGCACCGCGGGAAGCACGGGGACGATCCGCTCCTTGCTGCCTTTGCCGACGATGCGCAGGGCCATGTCGGGTGGCGGCACGTCGCGCACGTCCAGCGACAAGGCTTCGGCGATCCGCAGGCCGCAGCCGTACAGCAGGGTGAACAGCGCCGCGTCCCGGGCCTGGACGGTGGCGTTGTCCGATGTCTCCGCCACGCCATCCGCCACGCTCAGTGCCTGCACCGGCGACAGCGCCTTCGGGATCGGCGGACGCGCGCGGGGGGTGCCCAGCAGGCCCGGCGCAGGATTGGCCACGCCGTGCCGCCGGGCCAGAAAGCGGAAGAAGGTCCGCACGGCCGATAGATGCCGGGCGCGGGTCGCATTGCCGACCTTCGCGAAAGCTTCCGACGCCAGCCAGGACCGCAGATCGGCCTGCGACAGGGCGGCCAGGGCGGCCACGGTCGGCTCCGCCCCGAGATGGCGTGTCAGGAACCCCAGGAAACCCCGCAGATCGGCGGCATAGGCCTCGACGGTCAAGGGCGATGCCCGGCGCTCCTGAGCCAGCCAGTCCAGGAAACCGGCCAGGGCCTCCGCCGCGGTCATCGATCGAGCGCGGCCGCGACCGTCCGGCCGAGGAACGCCAGCGCCCGCACGCCCTGCCCCGGATGCAGCAGCGACCGATCGCGCGACGCCAGCGCCAGCAACGCGCGCGGCCCCGTCCGGACCAGCGCGTCCATCCGGGCGAGCGCCGCCGCCTCGCCGTGCAGCGCCCGCGCGTCGGACGGCGCCTCCCGGAACACGACGTCGCGGCGGCCGAGCAGGCGGCCGATGGAGCCGGGCGCGAGCGCCCTGGTCCCGGGCCGGTCCCCTTCCGCGCAGAGACAGGCGGCGTCCATCCCGAGCAGCCCCGGCAACTCGGCGCCGACGCACTCCGCCACGTCGGACGCGCGCATGAGGGCGATCACGGCCTCCTGGACGCGCTCGGCGAGCCCGGCCGCCGCCCGGCCCGCCGCGAGCACGCCGTCGGCCCGCGCGGACATGGCCTGCGCGTGGGCTCGCTCGGCGGCAAGCATCGCGGCCATATGGTCGGCCAGCGCCTCGCCATGGACCCGCTGCGGCGGCGCCAAGACGCGGTACAGCTCCGGGTTCTCGGCCAGCCAGCCCGGGTGCGCCCGCAGGAACGCCGCGATGTCGTCCGCCCGCAATCCTGCCAGTTTCGGGGCAGCGGTCATAAGCCTCGGCGCTCCTGGGGCTTGATCCTTCGCGCGCGGATGTCCACCAAGGGTTGCATGTCCGTCCATCCCATTCGGTTCGCCTGCTAGCATGAGCGGGCTCTGTTCCCCGTGAGCCTACAGGCCGAAGCCGCGCCTCGGAAGCGTCTTCCGGTGCTGCTGCCGTACCCGTTCGACGGCCCATTCGACTACGCCGTCCCGGATGGGATGGATGCGCGCCCGGGCGACCTAGTGCTGGTGCCGCTCAACCGCCGGGCGGAAGTGGGCGTGGTGTGGGACGGCGACCCTCGTCCGGCGGGGGGCGCACCGGTGCCCGATGCCAAGCTGAAGCCGATCGAGGCGTTGCTGGACGCCCCGCCGATGCACGCCGATCTGCGCCGGTTCATCGACTGGGTGGCGGGCTACACCCTGGCGCCGCCCGGCGACGTGCTGGCGATGGCGCTGCGCATCAACGCGCTCGCGCCGCCGACGCCGCAAGCCGGCTGGACCTTGGCGCCGCTGCCGGAGGACGCTCGGTTGACGGAGGCGCGCCGCCGGGTGGTCGCGCTGATGTCGGATCCTGCGCCTCGGACCGGCGCCGCCATCGCGCGCGATGCCGGGGTGTCGGCTGGCGTGGTCCGCGGCATGGCGGATGCCGGGCTGCTGATCCCGACGATCCTCCCGGCGGCCGCGGCGTTCGCCTGGCCCGACCCGGCGCATCCCGGCCCTGCTTTGTCCCCTGCGCAGGCCGAGGCTGGGGCCGCCTTGCGCGCGGCAGTGGCGGACCGGGTTTTCAGCGTGACGTTGCTGGACGGGGTCACCGGGTCGGGAAAGACCGAGGTGTACCTGGAGGCGGTGGCGGAGTGCCTCACACAGGGGCGGCAGGCGCTGGTGCTGCTGCCGGAGATCGCGCTGTCGTCGCAGTGGCTGGAACGGTTCGAACAGCGGTTCGGCGTAGTGCCCGCGGTGTGGCACTCCGACCTGACGTCCCGCGTCCGGCGCACGACGTGGCGGGCGGTGGCGGAGGGCGCGGCCCCGGTCCTGGTGGGTGCGCGGTCGGCCCTGTTCCTGCCGTTCCCCGACCTCGGGCTGGTGATTGTGGACGAGGAGCACGAGACCGCTTTCAAGCAGGAAGATGGCGTGATGTACCACGCCCGCGACATGGCAGTCGTCCGCGCCCGGCTTTGCGACGCGCCCGCGGTGCTGGTGTCGGCCACGCCGAGCCTGGAAACCCAGGCGAACGTGGAGGCCGGGCGGTATCGACGGCTGACCTTGGCCGCGCGCCACGGCGGGGCGCGCCTGCCAGAGGTCGCGGCGCTGGATTTGCGGGTGAACCCGCCCGACCGCGGCCGGTTCCTGGCCGACCCGCTGGTCGAGGCGGTGCGCGCAACGATCGCGGAGGGGGAGCAAGCGATGCTGTTCCTCAACCGCCGCGGCTACGCGCCGCTGACGCTGTGCCGGGCGTGCGGGCACCGGATGCAGTGCCCCAACTGCACGGCCTGGCTGGTGGAGCACCGCGCCCGGCACGCGCTGGCCTGCCACCATTGCGGCCACTCCGAGCCGATCCCGCCGACCTGCCCCGTTTGCGCGGCTGAGCACAGCCTGGTGCCGATCGGACCCGGCGTCGAGCGCATCACCGAGGAAGCGAAGGCGCTGTTCCCGGACGCGCGCGTCCTGGTGATGGCGAGCGACACGATGCCGGGACCGCAGGCGGCGACCGACGCCGCGCATGCGATTGCCGCGCGGGAGGTGGACCTGATCATCGGCACCCAGATCGTCGCCAAGGGTTGGCACTTCCCGCATCTGACCTTGGTCGGCGTGGTGGACGCCGACCTCGGCCTGGCCGGGGGCGACCTGCGTGCAGCGGAGCGGACGGTGCAGCTATTGCATCAGGTTGCGGGCCGGGCCGGTCGGGCGGAAGCGCCAGGGCGCGTGCTGCTACAGACGTTTTCGCCCGAGCATCCGGTGATGCAGGCGCTTGTCGCTGGCGACTTATCGGCGTTCATGGCGCAGGAAAGCGAGGCCCGGCGCCCCGGGCACTGGCCGCCGCATGGGCGTTTGGCGGCGTTGATCGTCAGCGCCGACGATGCGCAGTCGGCGGACGAAGCGGCGCGCAATCTCGGCCGGGCAGCGCCGCGGGGCGAGGGTGTCGTGGTGCTCGGCCCGGCGCCCGCGCCGCTCGCGATCCTGCGCGGCCGCCACCGCCGCCGGTTACTGCTGAAAACCCGGCGCGACATCGCCGTGCAGCCGCTGCTGCGGGCGTGGCTGGACGGCGTGCGCGTGGGCCGTGGCGTGCGGATCGATGTGGACGTGGACCCGGTGTCGTTCCTGTAGCGTCAAGCGTTGGCGCTGTGGATCGCCTCGCACACGGCGTCGGTGACCTGCTGCGTCGTCGCGGTGCCGCCCAGATCGGGCGTCAGCACGCCAGCGGCAGTCACCCGTTCGACGGCGGCCATCAGCCGGGCGGCCGCGTCAGGCTCGCCGAGGTGCTCGAGCATTTGCGCGCCGGTCCAGAAGGTCGCGACCGGGTTGGCGATGCCCTTGCCGGTGATGTCGAACGCCGAGCCGTGGATTGGTTCGAACATGGACGGGAAGCGCCGCTCCGGGTCGATATTGGCGGTGGGCGCGATGCCGAGCGAGCCGGCGAGTGCCGCGGCGAGATCGGACAGGATGTCGGCATGCAGGTTGGTCGCGACTACCGTGTCGATGCTCGCGGGCTTCATCACCATGCGCGTCGTCATGGCGTCAACCAGCATCTTGTCCCACGTCACATCCGGGAACTCACGCGCGACCTCGGCCGCGATCTCGTCCCACATCACCATGCCGAAGCGTTGCGCGTTGGATTTCGTGACCACGGTGAGCAGCTTGCGCGGCCGGGCCTGGGCCAGGCGAAAGGCGTAGCGCATGATGCGGGTGACGCCGGCGCGGGTGAAGATCGCGACTTCGGTCCCAACCTCCTCCGGGAAGCCCCGGTGCGCGCGTCCGCCGTGGCCGGAGTACTCGCCTTCGGAGTTTTCGCGCACGATCACCCAGTCGAGGTCGCCGGGGCCGCAATCACGCAGCGGGCTGGGCACGCCGGGCAGGATACGGGTCGGGCGGACGTTGGCGTACTGGTCGAACCCCTGGCAGATCGGCAGGCGCAGGCCCCACAAGGTCACGTGGTCCGGCACGTCCGGCGCGCCCACGGCGCCGAAGTAGATCGCGTCGAAAGGACGGAGTTGGTCGAGGCCGTCCACGGGCATCATCACTCCATGACGGCGGTAGTACTCCGACCCCCAGTCGAATTCGGTGACCGCAATGCGGAACGTTCCGACGCGCTGTTCCAGCACTTCGAGTACTTGCAGGCCGGCGGCAATGACCTCCGGTCCGATTCCGTCGGCCCCGATTGCGGCAATGGCGTAGTCACGCATGAGCGAGGCTCCTAGGCTGAAAGGGCAAAAGCCTAAGCCGGAAGCAGCGAAAGGTCACGACTGGAACGATAATCCTCCATCGCTTCCGTGAGTCTCCCGCGCTTTGCGTGGTGCGTCGATCAACCAGCCGGCGACCGCGGACGGCCGGAACGGTTTGCCCGGCTCGATGCCGGGCGCGATGGGGCAAAGCCTCTGATACCAGTTGCCATAAGTCTCGACCTGACCGTGCCGGCGTTCGCGGCCCAATCTGGTCCACGCATTACGCCAGAGGGAGGGGTCAGCTTTTACGCCAACGGGTATGAGCCCTCTTAAAGGCCGTGCCTTATGATGCCGGTCTGGGGCCGCCGGCCCCAGCGGGTCCAGGGCAGAGCCCCATACGCGCGAATCTAAGCCTTGCGGCGGCTTGGGAGGCTGTGATTCGTAGGGCGGATGCACGCTTCCCTTCACGACGGCAAATGGTCGTCAATTGTCGCGCGCCTTGGCGAGGTT
>JAABVA010000237.1_pt1 | contig 72135 bp, 53 predicted proteins | sample 5560331 | NCBI WGS metagenome assembly JAABVA01 (sample SAMN12812661, study PRJNA571458) | rock metagenome | isolation source: Antarctica rocks | place: Antarctica: Victoria Land, Mt New Zealand sud | collected 2016-01-07
TAAAGATGCACAGGCACTGCTCTCCCATCTGGCGAGCTTCCTCCTGCCTGCCAAGCAGTGCCGCCACCTTCGCCAGCCCAAATTGCGCTTTCGTCACATTGTCCTGGGCTGGCTCACAGTCCTGATAGACCGCGAGTGACTCTTGGAACCACTGTTCGGCGGCATCCACCTGCCCTGCCAGCAAACTCACTTCGCCCCGGCTACACAGTGCCTCGCTGAGCAACCAGGGATTGCCCAGGTCGCGTGCAAGCCTGACACATTCCTCAAACGTCACCTGCGCTTCCTGCTCCCTTGCCTGTTCTCCCTGCACCACGCCCAGATTGATGAGTAATACGACACGACTGATCATATCTGTCGTCTGCTGTTCCTCGGCCAGCCCTGCACGCAAATACTCTTCCGCCCGCTCATAGGCGTGTTGCTCAAGCGCAACAGCACCCAGGTTCATCAGGAACCTTTTGATTTCACGTCGGTCATCTGATTGACGCGCAAGGGCCAACCCTTCCAGGAAAAACGCTTCGCTCTGAGCGATATCCCCTTGCTCACTGAACGTAACTCCCAGGTTCAGCAGCATCCATGTCTGGAGCGTGCGGTACTTGAGATGGCCTGCAAGTGCTAATCCTTCCTGTAGACATTGCTCGGCTTTGGTGTAATCGGTTTGCATCTGAAAGGTCATGCCCAGGCCCGCTAAGTGATGGCAAATCAGCTCCAGGTTGTCATCCTGCCGTGCGAGTGCCAGTCCCTCCTGATGCAGGCATTCACTCAAATGATAATCCCCTTGATGGCAAACGAGGCCACCTAGGAAGCTGAGCAGTTGGCTAATGCGGGTGCGGTCAACACAGGCATGGGCGAGGGCTAGTCCTTCCTCATAAGAAACCCTGACCTGAGCTAAATTGCCGTTCTGACGGGCAACGGTTCCAAGCGTTTGTAAGCAGAGCGCACATGCCTCCTGCTGCTTTGTTGCAGGGGCAAGTTCTAAGCCAGCTTGTGCGTAGTGCTGGGCCACTTGCCAGTTTTCATGCATGACGGCAAACTGTGAGCGCTCAGCTAGCAGACGTACCTGCATCGCGTCGTCACCCGATGCGCTGACTATCTCCAGAGCCGTCTGGAGCAGGTGGTCGGCCTGATCGTAGAAACCACGCGTGCGCCAGAATGGTAGCAGACTGAGTACTATCTCTATGAGATCCTGGCTTTGCTGAAGCGTCGTCGCTGCTTGCAGCGCCACCAGCACTACCGGGTACTCGGCGTCAAGGTCTTGCACGGCGGCTGTATCCTTGTACGCGCATATCTGACGCGCATACTGAATTAGGCGCTGAAGTGGGGTGCTTTCTGTGCGTTGGCTACTTATATCATAATGATGAATTTTCGTAGGGACCAGATTGATCGCGTCCGAGTCGCAATTTATTGCGCGAAATGCTTGTTGATCCTGTTTACAAACGTATGAGAACCTATCTCGCGTGATAAATCACGCACGGACGCGATAAATCTGGTCCCTACGAAGTATCGTCACAAAAAATACGCAAGCGTTCTTGTTGATAGTGTACATCGGTATAAGGTTCATGTTAAGTATAGAGAGCGAATCGCAAGGCTTTACCAAGAATATGTAAGAAGAGTGTAAAGATTTATAGTGCCGAAGAAAAATGTTATGGCAAAATTGCGTGCGCGATGAAGTAACCAGCAACGAAGAAAAGAGCAAACACCAGTATGAAAAGCAAGATCAGGACAGGAATACTCAAGCGGCGCGATGGGCGCGCGTCGGTTTCAGGATAGGCATTATAGGGACGCGCGGTAACGAGTTTAGGGGCTGCCTCCCCATTAGTTGGAGCGTAAGGTGTGGATGGAGGTGTTTGCGTTTCCATCGCAACCAGTGGCCCATTTACATTTGGCTGGTATGGAGAGAAGCCCACTCCCTCCTGTCCCATTTCGCGGGCTGGAAGCGCAGTTACAAGCTTTCCCGCGCTTGGTGTACTGAGGTTGCCCGATGGAATGAGTGGACGCGATTTATACTTCTCTTTCGGTTGGGGAACTAAACCAGGCGGCAGTTCTTCAGAGAGTAGTTCAGGCGTATCCATCTGTTTACGTAGCTCTTCAGAGAGTAGTTCAGGCGTATTGATATGCTGTGGATGCTGGCGGACGACGGTACGCGCAATAACCTCACACAGCTCGACGGGCACATTGCGTAAGAAGCGCAGGCGGCCATCTGGGGGTGGTTCGACGCTTGTTGCGTCAGTGACACGACCTGAAAGAAGTTGATACAGCAGGAGACCAATCGCACGTGTATCATCGCTCCGTCGCCCATCGCTTATGTGTCCATAGGGCAGTTCTGGATTGGAGAGGGCGTTCCCATCGCCACCGACCATGCTCCAGGAGTTGAAATACTGTATATTACTGGGAAGGGCGAAATCACTGACGCGCACAAGGCCACGTCGGTCACGCACAATTGTTGCAGGCGTCAAATCACCATGACAGACACCACGTACACTACTGCCTGCATAGAGTAACGCCTGACACACTTGTACACCGAGATCGGCAACATCATGAGGGGAAAGTTGCGTTTGGAGCATCGCGCCGAAGGTATCGCCATCGACATATTCCTGTACAAGATAGAGCATATCTGCCTCTTGCACGAAGTCATAGGTACCAATGATATTTGGATGCGAAAACGAGGCCGTGAGGCGAAGAGCAGCCCGATATGCATCCATGTATGTGGCAGGAACAGTCTTCACAGCGACGCTACGTTGCAGTACCTGGTCAAATGCGAGGTAGACTGTGCATGCCTGCCCCTGCGCTATCATGCGTTGCAATTGATAGCGCTTATGAATAAGCTGCTCTCTATCCGCCATAAGTCCCCTCAAAAGTTTTCTCTATGTACATAGCGTCGTATGCTACTGTGTGCAGTGCTAACGTAACTTCCCTGTATTTGCGGTCTGTTTGTTGAAGTGTCCGCATGAAGCGGCGGCATTAGTATATCATAGTACGCATGAAGCCGCAAAGCATGTAGGATGATAGTCAGGATTGTACCGAAACCGACCTAAAAATTTCGTATATACATATTAAGATTTCTTAATAGACTAACATGCCCTAAACCTGCTAATATATAAGTTCATTCTAGACCATTTGGTCTTAGTTATAATAGAGAAAAAGCCATTAGGGGGAAAACTTATGCCAAAAACTATTATTGGTTCTACATCTTTGCAACGCGACATGCCATAAATTGAAAGTACAAAAACGCAAGCAAGATGATGAATTAGAACATCTCAACCAGCAACAAACTCCTCCACGTACCCGTACTGCTACACCTTCTGTTCAACGTATCGTAAGACAACCAACACGACGATTTACAAATTTCAATTCATCACAAGACGATTGGCATTAGCGCATCGTGAAGGAGTACAGACATGGACCTCGAAATGCTGATAATCTTTGTGCTGCTGGCCTTTATCATAGGCTTCGTGATGGGTGCAACGCTGATGCGCCCCAGAATACCTTTCTAGTATCCTTTTAATGAGAAGGGGGCAAGCATTTTCTACAGGCGGTCAACAGTAATCGCTCGTAGAAAATGCTTGCCCCTTTTACAAGACTTCTTCCGGTAACACTCCCTGGCGTAGTGCCAGTATCGCCGCCTGTGTGCGGTCACGGATATTCAGCTTCTGAAATATGATCGAGAGATAGTTCTTGACCGTCTTTTCGGAGTATGCGAGCCGCTCGGCAATCTCTTTATTGCTCATACCTGTGGCGATATAGCGCACAATCTCAAGCTCCTTCTCGGTGAGCAGGTCCAGTACACGTTGTCCCCCTTTTGTCTGTTCCGAGAGGCGCCGCAGTTCGTTGACAATAACACCAGTCATGCCCGGTTCGACGAGCATGCCACCACCATGAACCGTTCTAATTGCCTGCGCTACCTCACGGATAGAGAGACTTTTGAGTAGATAGCCACGCGCCCCACTTTTCATCGCCTGTAGCATATGTTGCTGGTCATGATGCATGCTGAGCATGATGATCGCGATCTCAGGAAATTCGTGTGTAATCTGGCGTGTGACCGCGATACCATCAACGACAGGAATGTGTACGTCCATCAACACTACGTCCGGTTTGAGGTGCTGAATGGTGTGCAGAGCCTCGATACCATCAACCGCCTCACCCACAACCTGTATATCGTTTTCCAGCGTGAAAAGTTGGCGCAACCCTTCGCGAATCAACGCGTGATCGTCTACAAGCAAGACGCTGATAACGGTTGTCTGTCTTGTATTTGTTGTAAACGTACTCCCCTGTGTATCGTCTGCACATGCCTCGGCCTGGTGTATATATGCGAGCGGCAAGGATGGTTTCATAACGTGGAGCCTCCTGCTAAGGCGTCAATAATGCGTATGGAATACTTCTTATTGCTAGTATAGCAAGCAGGCGAAATGAATATAGTAGGGGCGATCCCTTGTGGTCGCCCGTTGACATCCCCCAATTGAGAATTACGATTGCTTGTCGTTTGCCAACGGCTCTGTTGTACCAGTTTCGCGCAAGAGGAAACGTTGAATCTTTCCAGTTGCGGTCTTGGGGAGTTCGGGCAAAAACGTGATTGTACGCGGATATTTGAACAAAGCCAGTTTCTCCTTGACGAACGATTTTAGCTCATTCGCTAAGGTCCCAGATGGCGTATAGCCCTCGCGCAGCACGACGTAGGCTTTTGGCTTCACCAACTTCTCCTCGTCGATGGCTCCAATCACTGCCGCCTCTAACACGGCGGGATGCGCGATCAAGGTGTTTTCGACCTCGACAGGTGAAACCCATTGGCCGCCTACTTTGAGCATATCGTCTGAACGTCCACAGTACCAGTAGTAGCCGTCGGTATCTTGATAGTATTTATCACCTGTAGCAATCCATTGACCTTGAATGACGTTTTTCGTCTTCTCGTGCTTATTCCAATACTGCGAGGTGATGCTATCACCTGCAATGTGTAGGTTGCCGATATCACCTTGTTGAACAGGTTGTCCAACCTCATCCGTAATCTTTGCCTGATAGCCTGGAACGAGTTTGCCTGTGCTACCGGGCCGTAGTTCACCTGCTCGATTGCTGATAAAGATATGGAGTATCTCGGTTGAGCCAATACCATCGAGTATTTGCACGCCAAAAGTCTGCTCCCAGCGTCGTAGAATATCGGCGGGTAGCGACTCACCTGCTGAGACGCAGATACGGACCGAGGAGAAATCGAAGCGTTTCTTTACATCGGGTAGAGCCAGCATACTTGCGTACAGCGTTGGCACGCCAAAAAAGATCGTTGGGCGATACTGCTCCACTACCTTGAACATATCTTCAGCGAGTGGACGCCCTGGATAGAGTACGGTGCTTGCCCCCACTCCGAAGGGAAAATAGAGGCCGTTGCCCAGCCCATAGGCAAAATAGAGTTTGGCGGCAGAGAAGGTAATATCGTTCTCGTTGATGCTCAGAATTGGTTTCGCATAGTATTCGGTGCAGTAGAGCATGTCGTGCTGTAGATGCACGCAACCCTTTGGAAAACCCGTGCTACCGGAACTATAGAGCCACAATGCGCTATCATCTTTGTGCGTATCTGCCGCCTGTAGGGTGGAAGAGGCACCGTCTACAAATTGCTCGAAGTCAAGCGTCCCTGTTTCAGTTGGACCAACAACGATAACGTGCCGTACATAGACAAGTCGTGGTCGAATATGTTGTAGCGTTTGCCAGATTGACGCATGCACAAAGAGAGTACGTGCCCGACAATCATTCAGCAAATAGACATAATCATCAGGTCGCAACATCGTGTTCAGGGGAACGGCAACCGCGCCAATTTTGATGGAGCCGAAGAAGGCAACGGCAAACTGGAGTGAGTCGAGGAGGAGAAGTGCCACGCGTTGCTCGATATCAACACCTATATTAAGTAGGCCATTCCCAACGCGATTGGCAAGCTCGGCAATTTGTGTGTAGGTATAGGTTGCACCTTCGGAATACACTGCAGTTTTTGTTCCCCGTCCCTCTGTGATATTGCGGTCGAGGAACGCAGTAGCGGCATTGAATTGATCGGGGACAACGACCTGGGGCGCGAATGCATCGTTTGCAAGCGATTGATGAAGCATTGAATACACCTCTTTTCAGCAACGAAATAAGGAAGCATGATAGGAGTAAAACTTTACCACTACTATACCACCTACTACCTTGTGAGGAAAGTACCATCAGGTGTACCCCAAATCCATACATTCGTGAACGATCCCTACACCTTCAGCGTAGCTATTTAGTCCAAGAGTTCAGCGATAATATCTAGCAATTTGTTGATGTCAACGGGTTTGCTCATGCCGACCATATGCCGATCTTGAATATCGTATTGCAGCACACCAGCGGTAATTAAGATTGCAGGGATGCGAGATAGGTGCGGTATCATATGAATCCGGTCATAGAGTTCAAGGCCAGTCATGTTGGGCAGGTGATAATCGAGCAACAACAGGTCGGGCGTTGTCTTTTTCACAACCTCTAATGCTTGTGCGCCACTCGTGACAAGCAGAAGCTTGTAAATGTTTTCATCTGCAAGTGTTTGTACAAACATTTCTCCGATAGAAGGATCATCCTCGACAATCAGAATCGTTTTCAGGGATGCTGCTGTACGCTGTGCAGGAGGTTCTTCATTTATAGACATACATTTTCTCTCATTAAGGTATTATTGAGATTGGCGCGACAATAACATGTTGTGTGTGATACGTTTTTAGCGTAAAGCAGGTTTCACTCTAAGCTGTACGGTTTTCTTGAAAGGTGAGGAGAAACAAAAATTCGTGGTTGCCATCGCGTCCTGTGATTGGTGAATCGGTCTTACCAGCAACGTGGAAAGGCGTATGTAGAGGTATCCATTCCTCTAACTCACGCAGAATGCGTTGGTGAACAAGAGGATCGCTGATTACGCCGTTGCCTCTATCAACCTCCGCCTTGCCCGCCTCAAATTGTGGTTTGACGAGTGCAACGACCCATGTTGTATCTGAGAGTACGAGCAGTGGGGCAAGGGCAGGTAGCACGAGCCGTAGCGAGATAAACGACACATCAATAACCGCGCACTGCATGAGTTCAGGTAGTGTTGTGAGATGGCGAATATTGGTATGCTCCATCACAACGACGCGTGGATCATTGCGGAGCGTCCATGCAAGCTGTCCATGTCCCACATCGACCGCATAGACACGTGCCGCACCACGCTCCAAAAGGCATTGTGTGAAGCCACCTGTTGAGGCACCAACGTCGATAGCGATGCGTCCAGTTGGATCGAGATGAAAGGTGTCCAATGCTTTTTCGAGCTTGAGACCACCACGACTGACGAACTTGAGTTCGGGCGAGACCTCGGCCATGCGGCACTCTGTATCAAGTAGCACCAGTGTTCCCGGCTTATCAACCATACGTTCCCCCACATATACCTGACCTGCCATAATCAAGGCACGCGCCCGTTCACGACTGGGAGCCATCCCACGTCGTACCAGTGCCACGTCTAATCGTTCTTTCTGCGATGCCATATTTCTTCTTTCTCTGTACACAGGCAATGCTTATGCGACAGACTGGCGTAGGGATCAGATGTATCGCGTCCGAGGAGTGATTTATCACGCGAGGTACTTTCTCTTACAGTCTGTAGAAAAGATTGACAAGGATTTCGTGCGATAAATCGCACACGGACGCGATACATCTGGTCCCTACGAAATATGATCATATCAAGATTAATAGTGTATTACAAAGCATATGTAATATCTCTCTTATAATAAATCAATGCACCAGCACCGATAAGCCCCACATCGTGACCGAGTTCTGCGAGAACGATCTGGACAGCTTTGCGTGGCACCATCATGGTACGTTCTTCGACAATGCGTCGCGCGGGGTCTAGCAGTAACGCGCCCATCAGGGTAACGCCGCCACCGAGAATGATTTTCTCTGGATTGAAGATATGAATGATATTGACGAGACCAACTCCAAGTGCCTCGGCAGCCGTTGCGATAATTTCGCGTGCAACAGGAATACCAGCCTCGGCAGCCAGCGCGACGGTACGTGCGGTAATATGTGCTGGCGTGTGGGCAGCGGCATCTTCGGGCGTACTGGCCTTCTCATTTTCTGCGTCATGAGGTTGATGTTCGAGGGCGAAGGTGAGCAGTTCGTCACTGCGGCCCTGCATGATAGCATCGTTGGCGTAACGGGCGATGCCTGTACCGGAGGCAAGGTGTTCAAGGCAGCCAACATTGCCACAATTGCAGCGTTCGCCGTGCCAATCTACTGTCATATGTCCCAATTCGCCTGCGGTCCCACTTGCACCTTCCAGTATTCGGCCATCAGTAATCACGCCGCCACCAATACCCGTGCTAATGGTGAGATAGACCATGCTACGGCTACCACGACCCGCACCAAACATATACTCGCCCAGTGCGGCAGCATTTGCATCATTTTCGACAAAGATGGGGACTGGAAACCTCTCGCTGAACAGATCGCGGAGTGGCACATTCTCCCAACCGGGTAGATTCGGTGGTGCATACACAAAGCCCGTATAACTATTGAGTGGTCCAGGCGCACCGATACCAATGCCTGCAATCTGGTCGAGCGACGTTTTAGCCTGCTCAAGAGCCAGGTCAACCGCTTGAAAAATACGTGGCATAATACGCTGAGGTGTAGGATTCTCGCCCGTCAGTAGCCCTACCCGTGATAGTAGTGTTGCACCACGTAACACCGCCGTCCGAATCTGCGTTCCGCCTAAATCAACGGCTACCACCATCGGTACCTTCTCGGACGCCTCAGAATGCGTCACAACGTTTTCAGTATGCATAGCCAAATGCTCCCAGCCAGTGAAGTAAGAAATCTTGCTTAGATGATACTCTATCTGGGGAATGGGAACAAGGGACAATAAAAAAGACAGGGGTCTGCTTCTCGCATGCGAGAAGCAGACCCCTGTCTTTTTTATTGTCCTTGCGCGTGACTGACGATAGTCACGGTTGCGCTTCCGCTCACAACTGTAAGGTTAGACGAAGCACCCTGTATCGTGACTGTAAATGTTTTATTGGCTGTCGTTGCAGCATTCGGATTGATGTAGATCGGCACAAGTATTGTCTGCTGACCCTCGGCAAAGGTGAGCTTTGTCGAAGGAACCGCGATATAGTCACCGCTTGTACCTGCAATCGCAGTGCCATCCGTTGTGCTGACATTCACGGTCACGATCTGGCCTGTTGCGACAGGAGAGGAAAGCGTGACCGGAACTTGAACTAGCGCACTGGATGTACTGTTTTGTATGATTGACTCATTCTCTACATAGCCGAAGTAGCCACCAATTTTACCAACCAGATTACACTTGCCTGACACATTATTGATGACTGCACCCACTGGCCTTGACAGATTCAGGTAGAAGTATTTTGATACGCCACCAGAAGCAAAAGAGTTGACCATGACTGTAACCGTTTGCGACGTTTGACCAGGAGCAAAGGTCAGTGTGCCCGAAGTTGCCACATAGTCATTGTTAGCAACAGTCGCAGTTTTATCATGAGTGGCGTACTGTACTTTGATGGTCGAGGTACTCGCCATACCTAATGCGACTGTAAAGGTCGCCGTTGTCGTGCCCGTTGTTGGCGGTACAATGGTGATGTCATTGACATAGGCTGTAGGTAGGGCTGGCGAAGAGCTATTGACAATTGTGCCCATCGCCTGTGTATGAACAATCCCTGCGTTTGCTGACGCATTTGTCAGGTTGACGAAGAAGGTTTTGTTAGTAGTACCTGTCGCCACTGCATTGACCGTCACAGCCACATTTTGCGTTGACCCGGTAATACTGTTGAAGGTAAGAGTTGTGGCTGGCAAGGCAACATAGTCGCCATTCGCGGCCACTGCGGTTCCGTCGGCAGTGCTAACCGTCACTGTTACGGTATCGCCTGGTGCGGGATCACTACTCAAGGTGACAGGGAAGTTCGCAGTGACGGTACCTGTAGGTGAAGCCTTCACCGCAGCATCACCTATGCTGACAGTATAGCCAGGGGTTGCTGTGACGGGCGACACAATGTTCTCTCTCCCATATGCTGTCGCAATGACGGCATTCGTAGCTTTAGCAAGAGTGAACTCGAATTGTCCAACATTGCTATGCGTGGCACTTCCGTTAATTGTGACTGGAATGTTCTGTGTCGTCTGACCAGGAGCGAAGGTTAATGTTGTTATTGGAATCGCAACATATGCTCCACTTGCCGTCTTTGCTGTACCATCTTTCGTCGCATACTGCACCTTTACAGTGCTAGTACTTGGCGCACTCAGCGAGACGGTAACGTTTGCCGTTGTTGTACCCGTTGCAGGTTGCAGTATGTTGTTACTTGTCACATAAAGCGATGGTTGCGGAGTAGCTACAGCCGTGACTCCTGTGCCTGTGAAATTGACCTGTTGTATTCCTGTTGAGTCATTGCTGTTAATAATCCAGGTGTCAGAAACTGCGCCAGTTGCTGTCGGGCTGAAGGTGACAGTTTCGGTGAGCGACTTGCCAGCCGGAATCGTCGTGCCTTCCGCGAGCGATGTAATAGCTGTGAAACCAACACCAGCCGCGGGTGGCTTTGACTTAGTGATGCTCAGGTCTACACCGCCAGTGTTTGCGACCGAGAACGAGGCCACTGCTGTACCACCTACTGAGACGTTCCCAAAATTGGTATTGAGCGGTGTGATCTGCAGTTTTGGTGGTTGTCCTCCACTGCCTGATAGAGGTACATCCGAAGGTCCTGCCGATGTATTCAGCACGAGATCATCGGTAAACGAGCCTACCATAGTAGGAGTAAACGTCACGGTCGCTGTCACGCTCGAATCAGCAGCTATTGTTGAGCCGTTCGCTGGTAGCCCACTGACAGAGAACGGGGCAGCGGGTAGTGTCGCGCTATTGATCGTTAGCGGCTGGGCACCACCGTTGGTGAAGGTGACTGTTTGCGAGGTTGAACCCCCACCGATGGCGACACCACCAAAGCTAATTGTTGTTGGCGATGCACTCACTGTTGCACTCGCAGACTCAGCGTTACCGGATACACTGAAGTTGGATGTGCCTATAGATGTCGTGGCAGTCAGGGTTCCTGAATATAACCCTGGTTGACCAGTTGGTGCAAACGTTATCGGCACGCTGATGGTGGCACCAGCCGCCAATGTAGCAGGTAATGCCGGTGTTGATGTCCCTACAGAGAAGCCAGCACCAGTGATGTTAAGTGCCGTCACTGTTTCTGCTGCACTTGCGGTGAGAGTGGCCGTTGCCGTGGCAGTTTTGCCTATGATTGTTGTAGGAAAGCCTACAGGATTGCCGTTGAGAGGAGACGCCACCGGTGAGCCAAAGCCTAGAACCGTACCGTCACGCGTTCCCACATAGACACGCCCATTGCTTACAGCAGGGCTATTGAACTTAGAGGATGTTCCAATCGGCCAGCTTTGCAACATCTGTAATGTGCCATTCACTGGAATCGGATTGTAGGCACGCAGTTGTGCATTTGTGCCAGTGCCATCCGCAGCCCAGACAACCCAGACTACCGCTGAACCCGACACAGTACCGGAGGAGGTTACAACGGGAGAACTGGAACCAAAGCCGAAGAGGTCGGATTGAGGCGTTGTTCCTGCTTGGCTAAAGATTGGATTACCACTACCATCTAAACCATATTTGTATGCTTTGAGCCTGCCTGTGCCCCCACCGCCTTGAGCACTTGACATGTAGATGTAACCACCATCGCCGGGCCATACACCCGGCTTGCCCCAAATTCCACCCACACCTTGTACACGATTGACGACTAAATCACCTCCAGCCGATCCTTCTCCAATTCCACTAAGATTGTTCGCATCCATCACATAGAGGTTGCCTTGTTTTCCCACCTGTAGCAGTAGATGAGGATATTGTGGTGTACCGAAGTACTGCGATGGCAACTCAACAGGAGAGCCTGAACCTAAATCGGAGTCGCTTTGATTGAGATCAGAGGAATCGTAGGGCGAGAAGAAGTCAGTTGCCTTTAGAGAACCATCTCCTTGTACTGATAAACGCACGACGGATTGTCCAAGTGCGCCGACCACTGGCGAGCCTTGCACAGGTTTACCAGGAGTATTTCGTGGAGGTGTGTTGCCATTGCCGGAGGCGAAAATGATTTGTCCAGGACCATCAGAAACCAGCGCACCACCCGATTGCCAGATACCACCATCTGGATATGTGCTTTGATCGTCGTTCGCTTCGTCGGTCCACATCGTTGTCAGCTTGCCGGCTGTTGAGACGCCTGCAATCCAACCCTCAAAAGGCTTGCGATCACAATGTCCGCCGAAAGCAGCGTACACAACGCCGTTAACCAATAGCAATCCCGGTCGCTGTAACTCAGTTACAGGATTAAAGGTATGAGTGGGCGCATTCGATGCTGTACCCTGGATTTGCACAGGGAAACCACTAACCGTCGCACCAGTGGCTACATTGACTGCATACATAGAGTAAGTTGCAGCACCAGAAGTACCGCTCACATACGCCTTTGATGTGAAGTAGGCGATATTTGTGGCTGGATCAATTACCGGTGTACCGGTGATTCCTACATAAGGAGCGAGATCACCACAACTAATGGGTGCTTGAACTGGATTGAATGGTGTGCCTAGAGCTTTTGTCCATTTCTGCGCTCCGGTTACAGGGTCCAAACCATACACATGGTTTGTCTCAGTCACCACCAATACTGTTCCCTGTGATACAAGCGGTTGGGCGTACACCTGTCCATCGACGTTGGATTTGAACAACTGCCCGAAATTGCTGCCTGTCACCTGACCAGGAGAAAGATTTGCCTCGTCGGAATACCAGCCGGTACGCAAATTATCATTCGCGCCTGTAGTTACGTCGGCCTTTGCTTGCTTGTGTGGCGCAATAAGAACGACGCTTACAGCTACTAATGGCACTAAAAGTACTAGTGACAGGAGCAAGGCACGTTGCCAGAGAGGGGTGCGACTCTTGTCGAAGAAATTCGAGATGCGCTTCACCATCAGTTGATAGTAAGGGCGCTGTTGGTCATACATAAATATATACCTCGTTTGCCATATCTTGAGAACATAGCCGATCTTGAGACCACAAAAATGGTGGTCCCACACGTATAGGTAAGTGGAAAGGGAAAAATATACTGCAATATTCTTTTTACAGATACTTTCTATTATAAATACCTGCTAACGTCAGTGGAGTAACGCTTATGTTAAAAATTGGTTAATTAGTATGTATTGTGGTAAGGATTTCTTCATTTAGCAATGTAAGGTATGTTTTGCAGATGTAAACTACCCTTTATATTTATTTCTATCTATACTTACACTATAGTCATGGGAGGAGGGGAGTTTCTGGTAGATGGATTACTGAGAGCTATAGCTATGCGTCATAAGAGCAATGAGTGGCGGAATAATATGTGTAGCAACGTTCAATGAAATACAACTTGTCCGTTCTGTAGGCGTTCGCGAAAGCACGACATTGTTAATCCGTAACCTCTGTAAACTGTCTGTAACCGAATCTTAACTGTTTCACTACTAGTATTCTACAAGTGTGATGGTATCATTCGTCTAGGATAAGAGAAAAATATACTTCTATACCTCCTCAGCGGCGAGGCACACAAAGGACATCCTCCTGGAGTACTTAACGTGTAAGCCATCACAGCCTTATGTGATGTTTTGGTAAGAAAGCAATATCCATTCATTTGATTGTTTCGGTTGGGATAAGGGCTATGACTTTTAGTCATGTCCACTCTAACTGGCGCGTTTGAACGTAGTAGATAGTGACACAATTCTTATTAACGAAGAAAGATGAGCATTTACGTGGATAAATCAACAACCTACTTATCAGTTATTGTTCCGGTATACAATGAGGAAGAGAGCATTCGGCCTCTTCACAAGAGTATCAGTACGGTCTTAGAGAGCCAGCCCTACAGTTATGAGATTGTGTATGTCGATGATGGAAGTCGGGATGAGACGTTCCCTCAGCTCAGTCGTCTGGCTGAGAGCGATTCCCATGTCTGTATTGTGCGCTTCCGCCGTAACTTTGGGCAAACTGCCGCTATCGCCGCAGGTGTCGCGCACAGCAAGGGCGAGGTTCTCGTTTTCATGGATGGCGACCTCCAGAACGATCCTATTGATATTCCACGTCTGGTTGCGAAGCTAGAAGAGGGCTATGATGTTGTAAGCGGATGGCGCAAAAATCGCCAGGATGCACAAATCAGTCGCAAGTTGCCTTCGCTTATTGCAAACTCGCTCATTTCAAAGGTGACAGGAACGCATCTGCATGACTATGGTTGTACCTTGAAGGCATATCGCCGCGAAGTGTTCGAGCATGTACGCCTCTATGGTGAAATGCACCGCTTCATTCCTGCCTATGCCGCTCTTGGTGGTGCTGCTATCACCGAGCTTGAAGTATCACATCATGCGCGACGATTCGGTAAGTCAAAATATGGAATTTCACGTACAGTACGTGTCGTCCTCGACTTGATCACCTTGAAGTTCCTGGGTAGCTATGGCACAAAACCATCGTATGCCTTTGGTATCCCTGGTCTGGCATCATTGTTCTTAGGTGGAGCTATCGCTACGCCAATGGTGGGTAGCAAAATTGCATCACCGACTAAGTATCGTATTCACCGTAGCCCACTTCTGCCGATCTCCTTGCTTGCTATAGGTTTTGGCCTACAGTCGATCATGGTTGGTTTACTAGCAGAGCTGCTCATGCGTACCTATCACGAGTCACAGGGTAAAACAACCTATGTTGTGCGAACAGTAAGCCCTACCGCGCTGCCTGAAGTCGAGACAAAAAAAGTGCCTTCGACCGCAATGAGCAAACTGAACTAGCTATAACAGAGAAAATTAAAACGAGCGTTTTGCTCCTTTAAGGAAAATATTCATGCGTATTCTCATGATTTCGCCACAGCCATACTTCGAGTCACGCGGTGCGCCTTTCTGTGTGCATCAACACATTAAGGCACTTGTGGCTCTGGGTTATCAGGTTGATCTTGTAACATATCCTATCGGTAAAGATATTGATTTGCCAGGTCTCACCATTTATCGCGCTCCTGCCCTCCCATTTATTGGGAGTGTGAAACCAGGACCTTCACTGGCAAAGTTTCCACTCGATCTCGCCGTTTTCTTGACTGCTCTTTGGCGGCTTATGTGGAGACGTTACCGCTATATCCATACGCACGAAGAAGCGGGCGTCATAGGGGTGATTCTCTCAAAAATCTTTGGCGGCAAACACCTGTACTATATGCATTCGGACCTTTCGACCGTTGTTGCAAGCTCTGACTTCACGAAAAATCCGGTGTTGATGTGGATTGTAGGGTTTGTACAAAAATTTATGCTGCAAAATGCCGATGGTGTGGTTGCCTTTTATCCTGGCATTGCGGAAACCGCACGCCAGATCGCACCCGACAAACCAATCTATATGATCTTGCCACCAGCCGTCGATGAAGAGGTGCCTCCCGCTGTGCCTGACCAGATTACGCAGTTACGCAAGCAACTCAAGCTCCATGATGGGCCAGTTCTGCTCTACACTGGTACACTTGAAAATTATCAAGGCATAGATATATTACTGGAAAGTATTGCCACAGTACGCGCCGAATTTCCTTTGGCTCAGTATATTATTGCTGGTGGCAGACCTGATCAGATTGAGAAACTACAACAGTTGGGCGAAAAGCTCAATGTTGCTAACTCTGTACATTTCGTCGGGCAACGCCCTTTGGAAGAGATGCCTAAATATATGGCGATGGCAGATATTCTGCTAAGCCCTCGTAGTAAGGGCACACATACACCATTAAAGCTGTATACCTACCTGCATGCAGGTGTACCACTGCTGGCAACCGATATCCCTGCACACACGCAGATTCTCACTCCAGATGTAGCACTACTGGTTCCACCGACCGCTGAAGGTTTGGCACAGGGCACGTTAAAGCTATTGCGAGACCCAAAGCTAGCTAATGCGTTGGGCGCATCTGCTTATCAAAGCTGGCAGGGAAACTATAGCTGGCCTGCTTTCCTGGAGAAGAATCGGGAGTCATACAACGATTTTGCAGGCATAAAAGAGAGCAACATATTGTCGTCGGTGAGATAAATGTCATCGGCTCAAGTATAATCGGGGGAAAAATATGCGTTGTCTTGTAACTGGAGCAGCAGGATTTGTTGGGTCACATCTGAGTGAGCGTTTGCTTGCTGATGGGCACACGGTCATTGGCGTCGATGTATTCACTGATTACTATTCGCGCTCGTTCAAGGAGCGCAACTTAGAGAATTTGCGTTTCCGTGAAGGAATGACCTTCATTGAAGGCAATTTACTCCACATGGACCTACATCAGCTTTTGGATGGTATAGATTGGGTTTTTCATCAGTCTGCACAGGCAGGGGTACGTGCAAGCTGGGGCAACGAATTCGCGTTCTATCTTGATGCGAATATGCTGGTGACACAGCGATTGCTAGAGGCGGCAAAATACGCTCTATCATTGAAGCGTTTTGTCTACGCCTCATCCTCATCTGTCTATGGCGATACCGACGCTCTGCCAATTTCAGAGATGGCTCTATGTCATCCATATTCACCGTATGGAGTGACGAAATTGGCCGCCGAGCATCTATGCAGCCTCTATCACGCAAATTTTGGCGTGCCAACCATTTCGTTACGTTACTTCACTGTTTATGGACCGAGACAACGGCCCGATATGGCGTTTCATCGTTTCTGTAAAGCGGTGTTTGAGGACAAGCCAATTAACGTGTATGGTGATGGTGAGCAGACAAGAGATTTCACCTACATCTCCGATATTGTCGAAGCCAACGTACGGGCGGCATCAACAGCAGAGGCGGTAGGAAAGGTTATGAATATTGCTGGCGGTTCGCGTATTTCACTACGCAATGTCGTCAAACTTTTGCAAGATATCAGTCACACAACTATTCGCTATGAGAGCAATGAATCGCAGCACGGCGATGTTCGTCATACGTTTGCTGATATCTCTCTGGCAGAAAAAACGCTCGGTTACACTCCTGTTGTCTCACTGGAAGAAGGACTCGCTCGTGAGTTCCACGATATTGTAGCACTCTATAGTACTGCATTATTGCCTAAACTGTAGTAGTTCTGCTACAGTAAGGTAGGAGACAAAAGATGGAAACAGATGCTACACAACGAGTATATAGGAATCACATGCAATCGGGAGAGAGACAGCCATTGCAAATGGACATCTCAGAAGAAGATACGCTGGAGCTTAAAGCTTACAAGTTGCCGCTTCCTGTAAATCAGCGATCACCCACGGCACAGGGTAGTATAGGCAAGATTTCAACAACGCCCTCCAATATGAGGAAGGCGTTGTTGGAGCGCCCTGAAAATAATAGTTCAGCAACGACGTTAGATGTTGCAAAAGAAGAGACCCTGGAAATCAGGTCTTATCAAGCACTAGCTCCTGTAGATCGACAAAGGGCTGTTACACCGCAAGGAGTTCCACAATGGAACTCCGCAAATTCTTATGGTATGGCATCTAAATCAGGGCAACGTTCGCAAAGTATGAGTTCACCAATTATTCCGTTCTCGCGCTCTGCTGAAATTGCCGCCACATCACGCGCTATATCGTTACAACCGACACAGGTCCATGTGACGAGTATTAACCAGAAAAAGAAGAAAAAATGGCTGAGCGTGGCGTTGCGCGTCGGTATGACGGCTTTGCTCTTTGGAATTCTCTTCAAGTCATTTTCCTGGTCAAGCCTACTAGGTGTGCTTGTGCATGTCGATGCGGAGCAGCTACTTGTTGCCTTTATCGTAGGTTTATTTGGTGTTTTTGCCAGCGCTTACCAGTGGCGAAGTTTGCTACAGGCCGAACGTATCAAGTTTGACCTTGCAGAACTGGTGAACCTCTACCTCGTCGGTATTGCGTTCAGTCATTTTCTCCCTACTGGTATGGGCGGTGACGCTATAAAAGCTATACGTGTGGGTAGCGCATCGGGGAATAATGCCGGTTCCGCCAGTGCTGTTGTTATGAGCCGTGTCACAGGCTTCTTCAGCATGATGCTACTCGGTATTCCTGTCCTGCTTATCTGGCATGATCATTTTAACAATGCAATTACGCTCGCGTTTCTTTTGCTGAGTCTTCTTGTGAGTGGTATGATCGGGGGCGCAGTTTTTTTTGCAGTCCTCTTGCCGCGTATCGTGAGAGGGAAATGGATAAATCATAAGATTTTCCAATCAGGTATCAAAATCGGGAAGGCATTGAGCGTTGCTATGCAACGTCCTCGTTCCCTTAGCATAGCCATCCTTTACGGGGTGATTTTCTGGATTGGTAGTTGCTTAAATCACTATGCGTATGGTATTGCTTTAGGCATTCATCTACCTCTATACTTTTATTGTGTTGCAGTCCCGTTCATCTCGCTTGTGACTTTCCTGCCTATTTCTATAAACGGCTATGGACTCCGTGAAGGGGCTTTCGTGTATATCTTTTCGATCATGCACGTTGCGCCAGCTTCCGCACTGTTTTTAGCGTTATTGATGGATGCTCAGGCTCTCTTGTTTGGCAGCATGGGTGGTGCCTTGTATCTCTTCTCAGGAAATAAAGCAAAAAGCGACGCGAAGCAGCGGGCGGCATGAGGCATATAGTGCTAAATTTATCATCCTTGTAAGGTGAAGTATATCTTCAAATAGATAACAATAACACGGAGTGAGAAGTTATGAGTAATAATTCTGGATTTTTTCCTAAAAATGGGCAACCTGCTGGATATAATAGTCAGTATCCAAATGATATGAGGAATATGGCTTCTTCTCCTGTTGGTCCATCGTCACCTCAACAATATGCGCCATTGCAAAATGGACCATCTCCTGATGCTACAGTAAGAATAAATGGTCGCAACATGCCTCCCAATACTGCACCTGTGCTAGATCAAAGACAAATGAATTCTGGACCTGGACAAATGGTACCTTCCACTCCATTCACTCCTCCTAAGCGTCCAGAGGAGAAAAAAACTGGCCTGTTCAAAAACAGAAGATTAGCGATAGTGGGTGCGATTGCAAGCGGTATTATTATAGTTTTGCTTGTCGTACTTGCTGTGTTTGGTTTAAGCGGTGGGCAAACTGATGTGACGCTCTATCAGGCGGGCACGAAAAACGTCAGCCAGAACATTGGCGGGGGGGGTATCACATATCCACTGCAGCAAATCAACATTTCCTATCCCTCTGCTGAAACGGTATTAAAAGTTCCGGTGAAGGCTGGCGATCAGGTAACGAGTGGTCAAACTTTGCTTCAGCTTGATCCAACGCAACTCAACTTATCTGTGAAACAGGCATCCGATGATGTAGCCGCCGCGAAAGCTTATCTTAATTCTGTTTCTGGAGCAGGCAATGCCGTTGCTATCGCTGATGCTCAAAAGCAGTATGATGATGCGAACAGTCGTTATAATGCGCTGGTGGCTCAGGCTTCGTCACCGCTGCTGCATAATGGCAACATTATCTCTCCTATGAATGGCGTTATTACCGCAATCAATGTCAATCCGGGCGAAATATTTGCCTCTGGCACGACATTGGTTACAATCATGGACGAGACAACGGAAATAGTGCATGTAAAGATACCTTTAGCTAATTTGCAGCAGGTCCATGTTGGGCAAGCCGCCACCGTTACACCTTCTGCTTTACCAAACACTGACCTTGTCGGCACGGTCGTTTCGGTAATCCCCGTCGCTGATCCACAAACAGACACATTTGAAGCCTGGGTGCAGGTGAAAAATACTAACGGCGTTCTGTTGCCAGGAATGAGTGCTTTTGTTCGCATTCAAACTACTCCCACTAAGGCTATTGTAGTGCCGCGCTTAGCTGTAGTGAATCCTCACTACGACTCTGTGGTATTTGTTGTGCGTAACAAACATGCTTACATTCAACATGTACATATCGCGGGTCGATCTGCCGGAAGTATTTACGTTGACCAGGGATTGTCACAGGGTGATACCGTTGTGTTGACAGGGATTCAGAATTTAAAAGACGGGCAATCTGTTAACGTTACTAACGTTGAGCATGGTGTGTAAATGCTGATTATTGACGGGCAGGAATAGGTATCATGGCTACTACTACAAGGCAATTCTGGTTTCTGAAATTAGACGCGGGCATACGGCTGAAAACACTCTTACCTGTTGTCGGTGGTTGTATTATGTTACTCTCTAGCGTGCTTCCCTGGTTGTTAGACCCACTACTGGGAAATTTATCTGCATGGCAATTACCTGTAGACTTTGGCTGGCAGATACATTTACGCTTTTTCTCTTATGGTTTACTTTGCCTATTATGTGCTATTTACGCTTTTCTCGTTGCCGCTGCTAATATAAGGACATTTAGAGGCAGTCATTTGTTTGTCAACAGACATTCGCTGGCTGCACTGCTCTGTTTGTTCCCTTTTGCGCTTTTCTTTTTGCAATACCTTACTGTTGATATGGTTGGGATTGACCTGCTCGCGCAACATAAAATTCAGTTGCTCTTAATGCAACGCCACTTAGGGTATAGTCTGCGGACCGACCGTCTTCCGATAGACCCGTACACGTTTACCGATGCTACATTGCTAGGACGTTTGTTGCTGCTTACCGATCAAATATCTATTGGGTTGCTCTTGCCGCTAGGTGCTTCCTGGCTGCTCTACGATTACAGGTGCCTTGTCACAACGTTGCCATATATTGCTATCAAAAGTTCCAGGCGGCGTTACCTGTGGATGGCTGGCATCGCTTTGTTTCTGTTTATCTTGCTTGGGCGGGGACCAATAGCTACTTTGAGCGACTTTAAGGCCAAACAGTCGCTCGCTTCTGGTGATTACTCGCAGGCATTGGGCTGGCTCAATCTGGCACAGGTCATGAACCCCTCGTTGCTGCAGGTAGCATCCTTTCATATCGAGCGTGGCGAGGCATTATACTTTCTACACCCGAATCAAAGTAGTGATGACAGCCATGTCTATCTGGCGTCGGTGTATCGTTCCAACAAGGATTTCCTCGACTCTTACCAGGAATTATTGGGCGTCTGGCAGGCCAATCCCACAACTCCCTGGGTGACGAGCGAGATGAGTACGACCATCGAAAGGCTTTCTGAGTTTACAACCTCTCCACAAGGTCTCATCGCGTTGAGGGATGATAATGATGACACCGCGTTAGTCTGGACGCAACTCCTGAATAAAGTGGATTCCACCAATATCTATGGGCAGTATCTGAGTGGCTTTCTTCTGTACAACTTGCGTGACTATGGTGCTTGTACGGCACACATGCAGGCAATACTGAGTGCCAATCCCAATAACGATATACGTTCATCAGCGATTACGTATATAGCGTTGAGCGATATCCGTGAGGGTAGGTACAGTGAGGGTCGGAATTTGCTCTTTGAAGCCGTGAAACTTGATCCGAGTTATCGTAATAATACTGCTCGTGAAGCACTATCAGGTTTGTATTAAGGTGGATATGAAGAAAGAAGTGGAGTTATGATCTCTTCTCAACCAACAAAAACTTTAGAAGAAATATCTTCTTTGCAATCGTCGCAACAGGCACCTCAACAAGATCAAGCATCGAGAAAAAGGTTCGGTATTCATACGCTTGCCTGGCTCTGCCTTTTACTGGCGTGTCTGGGTGCTTCAATATTCTCCTATCAGTTATTTATTGTACCCCAGCCCGCAAGTTTTGCTCCTGATTGGGCTAATGCTCAATGGGTGAAGGCGGCAGATAGCGCGGGACCAGTAGCCTATTTTCGACATTCATTCAACGTAAATGCACCTCCAAACAGTGCTTTCGTTGTTATTGCCGCGAATCAGGTATATAGCCTGTATGTCAACGGAAAATTTGTCGGCTCAAACAAACGTGACTTTGTGCAAGGTATCTTTCCAAGAGCATATGTCTACGATGTGACTTCAACAGTTCAAGTAGGGACAAACGTAGTTGCAATACGTGTGGCGAATGTTGACAACGCTCTGCCTTCTGTACGTGCCAGTTTTGGTATAGTGCAAGGCAATACCATTTATCATGATGGCTCAGGAACTGGTTGGGTCGGGACTGGCGATAGTAGCATTGTTTACCCTCGCTATCCTGCTCTGTCTAGCCGATGGACTGACAAGGATTTCGCAGCCAGTAGCTGGCGATCTGTACAAAATAATACGAGTCTGGCCTTGAATCCCACTTCGGAGGTAAATCCATTGCTGTATGAACATCCTTTGTCGCAGCAGTGGATTGGTGTTGGCGTAAGTCATGATGCTTATTTCGTGCGTCAATTTTCGCTACCATTGAGCTACAATGGCGCATGGTTACGACTTGCCGCCACTGGCTCTGCCGATGTATACATCAACGGGAACCAGTTCATTTCATGGACGGGTCAAGCTCCGCTCTTGAATCCGCTCTTAAATCAAGATTTAGCAGCATATCTCAGTGACACTGGTGTACCAGAACAACCGCGTGCAGGTCTGGCAATGGGGATATACAATATCTCTCCATATCTCCATGCTGGCGTAAATACGATAGCGATACATGTTGCGGCTCCGGGAGCGAATACAGGTCATTCTGGACAGGCGGCTTTAAGTTCAGCACTTTCAACGGATGTGCTATTAGGGGATAATTCGGGCAAGAGTTACTGGCTTTCAACAGATTCTCATTGGCAGGTGTCTTCCCATATTGTTGATGGCTGGCTACAGGGTGGTTCTGCTGTACAAAATTGGTCGGCTCCCACTATAATTGCACGTCCTGGCGATATTGGTTCATTCTATTTGCCAGAAAGTTTGAGCCAGAACAATGTACAGGTTGTACCAATAACCCTGTCCATTGAAACGATACTGGGTGCTTCTATCCTGGTGTTTGGTCTCTGGCTTTTCTTTTCCTTAGTTGTATTACGACGCTTTACTCAATCAAAAAGTGAGGCATTGGCAATTGGTAGCTTGATGTATGTACCGACACTAGCATTTGAAGGTTTGTTACTCGCGTTATCCCGTGAGTCACAGATGCCACGCCCATTTCCTTTTACATGGTTCTGGGTAGCCATTCTCTCGGCTATCGTTTGGTGTACGGCACTTCTCCTATGGCTGAATACAGCAGCACGATATAGACAGAGGATGTATGGCGGCGTTGAGCCTACAGCATTGCTCTCCGGTGTGCGCTTCGCCTCAGTACAGGAGGGTTTGCACGATCTGTATAAGACGACCTCAGAAAAAGTGTTGGTTGGTCAGGGCGGAAAAGTAGATCGCGTCTTACGCTGGTTGCGTCAAAATTGGGCGTTGGTTGCTCTTGTACTGATTGCAATTCCTCTTAGTTGTTACAATCTAGCGTATGAACCATACTGGCAGGATGAACTTTCGAGCTATTATGCGTCTCGTGGCATTCTCGCTCAAGGATTACCCTTTTTCCCTTCTGGCTTTTTGTACCCTAAGTCAGAACTCTATTCCTATATGCTCGCGCTCTGGACAACGATTTTTGGACAGGCAGATGGCATTCCGCGTGCGATAAGTGTTGTGGAATACTTAGTAAGCCTGCCGCTCATTTATATAGTAGGGACATACTTCTTCAATAAGCGTATCGCGCTACTTGCTACCGCAATGCTGGCCTTTTCCCCAACATCTCTTGTGTGGAGTCGTCAGATGCGTATGTACGAGCAAGAGCAGCTCATGACGTTGCTAACAGTCTTTCTCTTCTACGTGGCACTTCAAAAGCGCAATAAAGTATACCTTGTATACGCGGCAGCACTCAGTCTTGTGCTGACATATCTTAGCCATGAGGAGGTCTTTATTGCTCTTCCTGGCCTGTTACTGGCTATCCTTGTAGCTAGCTGGGATGGAAAGCATTTCTTGCCTTCCGTGATGTACCAAAAGCAGTGGTGGTACGCGGCTATATTCTGCGGTGTTATAATTGGCGCACAGTTATTGGTTGTTCGTTATAGTCACCCGCCAGTCCTTGGTACCGATTCGAGTGAGCGCCCACAGGTAGGCTTTACCACCGATAACATTCCATTCTACCTGAATTTGCTTTTCTTACCCGGCAACTTAGGCAATGGAGCCTATCCCTGGATAACGTTGAACTCGATCCTCGCTACCCTGGGATGTTTCTGGGCAATCCGTAGTACGGATATGCGAGCAAAGTACTGCGCTGTGTTCCTGATAGCTTCTGTTCTCACAATCGTACTCGTGTTTACCGCTACCGCTGATCGCTATGTATACGCAATCCTCCCTGTTTACTACCTCATAGGGTCTTACGCCTTGCTGAGAACGCTGCTCGTCGTGTGGGACTTCGCACGCCCATACGTGATGCAGCAGAAAAGACGGGAGAGTACGAGTGGAGAAGCGACTGCTAGTAGCGTCGGCCACTTGTCCTGGCCGATGAAGTTGGCTTTACGCACAACTGTTTTAATCGTATGTGCCTCTGTGCTTGTCTTGCCAATCTTACCTTTGAGTGGCTATAACCTGTTCGTCAGCAAACTGGCGGGTTTTGCCTATCATCGTCACTATGCAGATTATGACGCCACCGCTGCCTACATGAAGACGCACCTGCAAAAGGACGATATCGTCATCTCAATTGCGCCACCCAACTGTACACTCTTCTATGTGGGCAAGGTTGATTACTTCTTCTCTATGGACCGCGCACTCTTCTTAATTGAGAAAAACGGTTCTATTGTTGAAACGGCATCAAATGCGAAGGCAATGCTCAATCAGGATGATTTTCAGACTGTTCTTGCCAGTCATAGTCGTATCTGGATTATATCGGACAATGGGCCATATCAGGCGTCGGTTCTCAAGCGTTTCACGTTCCCGCAGGATTTTCATATGGTCTATGAGGGATACGGCTCTGCAGTCTATTATCGAGGCACAAAATGACAGCAGGGTACACTTGTTTGCGAGTGTACCCTATTGCAAAGTTTCTACTAAGATAAAGCTTTTTTTCCAGTTTCGTAACCAATACTTAACCGTAACGCAACCATGTTACAGTTGAGTATCTTCTATACTCTAATATAGATACATAAGCACGTTTAACTTTTACATACAGTTAACCGCATTGAAGAGGTAGTATTCATTATGAAAAAATGGTCGCAAGCAAACAAAAAAATATTGCTATTTGTAGGCGTATTTCTTCTGCTAGCTACTATAGGCTTCACAGGATTTGTACGCAGTTCTACGAAGTTTGTCCATGCTGCAGGTACGCCCACGACTTCGCTTAGTGCTACTTCGGGTCCTCCTGGCACGCACATCTTCATTACAGTATCGGGTTACGGTTCTCAGGAAAAAGTGCAACCAATCTGGAACTATAACGGTACTGGAAGACCTTTGTATGAGAATAGTTTTTACTACTTTAGTCCTATTGGTACTACTGATACAACTGGAGCTGCTCATACCAGTATATTCATACCTACCTATTCTTTTGGAAACTACACCATTGCTGTCAAAGGATTAACCAGCGGTATCATTAGCACCGCAGTTTTTCACCTGACACCAATGGTTGAAACCGGCATATACATAGGAAAGCCTGGTACTACTCTGCGTCTGCGCGGTTGGGGGTTTGGTCTCAAGGAAAACATATCGCTCTATTGGAACTGGGTATCCCCAGCTAATCCTGGACAAGCTATTGGCGGTACTACAGTGTCTGATAACAAGGGCACGTTCAATAGACGTAGCTTCGTTGTTCCTGCTGGCACAGCGAATGGTGCCTATAATGTCGCTGCTGTTGGTGCTACAAGCAAAGCTGTAGCCGTAACAATGTTCACTGTCGGCACACCAGTACTCAATACGCAGCAAGGAGTACACGATTGGGTGAACTTTGGCTATGACGCGCAGGGCACACGTGTTAATTCCACTGAGACAGCGATTAGTACAGCGAATGCCTCGACACTAGCAGTCAAGTGGAAGAGTGCTTTTCCCATTACAAACAGAATAGCAGGCTCTCCTCTTGTGATCAATGGAACCGTCTATGTCAGTACCGTGCAGGGTACCGTCGTTGCTTTCAATGCCACAAATGGCTCTACCAAATGGGTATTCAATGCTAACGGACCAATATACGGTTCACCAACGGTACAGGGTGGTATTGTATACTTCGGTACTGTGAATTACCCTGGCGAAGGGCTTATCGGCAATTATGCCTATGCATTGAATGCCAATGATGGTTCACTCATATGGAAGAACTACCTCGATTACGGTGCCGATTGGGTTACGCCGCTTGTATATAACAACGTCGTCTACATGCCTTCGGCTGGCAGAGAAGCAGCCTCCGGTGGCTTCAATGCCTTCAATGCAACGGATGGTTCGCTTGTCTGGCAATTCCCTACTCTCTATGGAATTTGGGCTTCTCCTACAATGGACCCAACGGGGGCAAGCCTCTTTGTGAATGGTGGCAATCCTTGTCTGGACTCTGGCGGTGGCAATTGCTCAGGTTCTTTCCTCAAGCTCAATCCGGCTAATGGTAGTATTGTCTGGAAAACACAGGTACCGGATCTGAGTGGCGACGATGATATTGCCACGACCCCTACCTACAACAATGGCTATATATATTCTGGCGTAAAGAATGGTCTCTTCTATGCAGTGAATGCTACGACTGGTGCTATTGTCTGGAAATACGATACTGGCAAACGTGGCGATAGCGGCATCTTCTCTAGCGCAGCGTTCTACCAGAACCGCGTCTTCTTTGAAGGTGGTGATGGTTACACTCATGCCCTCAATACGACTAACGGGTCGGTTGCATGGTTGTACCATATGACCTCTACCGTAAATCTACCTTCTCCTATTGAGGCAAACGGTGTTCTCTATGCTGCTGGCGGCGATGGAAGTGTGTTCGCGATAAATGTAGCGACAGGTGCAGGTTTGTGGAGTGCTAAAACTGGTGCTACCATCTCAAGCTCACCAACAATCTCGAATGGTGTCTTGTATGTCAGTAGTAGCGATGGCTACCTCTACGCCTATTCGCCAAAGGGTGTGTAGTTCGGTAGAGAATAGTGTGTAAGAGATAGACAAGAACACTGGCAATTGGTGCTAGCACCAATTGCCAGTGTTCTTGTCTATCTCTTACACCATTGAGGACAAATTAACTAAGCATAGTTTGAATGGCTTCCATTGCTATAACCGAAGCTTCAGTACTAATCCAGTTCTCTTTTCCTTTATAGAGCTGATAGTCATTGCTGACTTCGTACATCCAGCCAGCAACGGGCGTTGGAAAAAAAGAACTTTTCGCAACTTTGATTAAGCTGGTCTCAAAGTCGGCATAGCGGTTATTAAAGATCGCATTGGCCTCATGAACCGATTGAAGAATTTCGAGTTGACGCATCTCTTTACGGCTCTTGTCAACCGTCCCAGTATCCAACATAAGTTTGAAGTAGATACCGCCATTCTGCATATCACGTAGCCCGGTGGATGGGTTAGACACAGCGTCGAGAATCTCTTTCGCGAGATTGAGGTAGGTATCATTGTGTGTGTAGGTACCTACCTTGAGCAAGGCATCCGTCTCCTGACCAATTTCGCCGCCTTTGGCTTCCCAATCCGAGATTTGCCCCTGACAGACGATACGCGCAAACATGTGATATTTACTCACAAATGCCTGCTTAGTAACTGTGTCTACCTCTTGTGTCCCCATCTGTACCCAATTTGGCTCGTTGAAGCGCGTTCCCGCGTCAATCAATGCTAAGCCGTTCTCTAAACTTTGGTCTACGCGGTAGCCATCGGGACACGATGGCGAGTTGTCGGCAGTCGATGTGACAATCCTGGTATGAGCAACACCGACAGTCGGGTCAATACTTTTAGCGATATAGGTAGCCCAATGCTTCATTGTGTTTGTCCATATGGTGTTATCATCATACTGGGCAAGGCGCTGGAACAGAAAGTAAATCCAACCCTTAGGGTCAGTGGAACCTTTAGAGTTGGCAGTTGTGGCCCATTCCGCGTAGACGATTGGTTGTAAGCGGGCAATGTTGGCCTTCATCGAGGTGTCGCTGGGATGCCGTGCCTCGTACCAAACCATATTTTCGTAGGTGCGGATATCATTTTGCCCATCATGACCCTTATTTTGTTGGTTATTAGGATCGTCGCGATACCAGTTAATCCGAATACCTGTGCCATATTTATTCGTAGAACCATAACCATATTGATTGATATCGCCGAGTGTCTGCTGAACCATCGTATCAAGTTGTGGGTCAGAGACGGGTGTGCCTGCCAACGATGTGCCACCTGGATTGTTTGTTACTCCAGGCTTTGGCGTGGGTGTAGCGGTGGACGTTTGGCTACCCCCAAAGAGCGAACATCCACTGACGCTTATACATAAAAAGAGAAGCAGGAATGTGAGAAAGAGATTTTTTGAACGTATTTTCATGTGAACCTCGTATTCTAAAGTAATGTGAGCGCGAATAAAATCTGTTCATTAGTATGGAACGATACGCAGAGAATCGCGGTAACATTCCTATGACTCCCGCTATATTTCCTATTGTGGGAACGAATCATCCTGTGAATTTTAGTAAATCTAAATAAGTATTACGCTGGCGGAATACAAACATGAGTCATCCCGAATTTAACAAAGGGGATGGCAGAAGTGCTGGGGGATGAGTGGTCCACAAGCGACTCACGGCCCAGCGTAACCGATAGAGCGGTGTCTCGGCTTGGCGGCACCGCTTTCCCGTGCGATGACACCAGAAGCGTAGCAGCCACAGTTTGAGCTTTTCGGCAGCGGCATCCAGCAACGTGAGCAAAAAGGCGTAGACCAGGCTGACCATCGAGAGCAAGCGTAAGCGGGTCTCCCACTGCCAGACACGGGGACTCTCCATCGCCAACTCACTTTTGTTGTAGCGGAACTCCCTTTCGATTTGCCAGCGTCGGGCGTAAGCAAAGACGATCTTCCAAGCATCCTCTTCACAGGTCACTGGCTCGTTGGTCAACACATACCAGGGAGGGCGTCCTTTGCCCGGACGCGAAACGACCAACCAGAGCGACTCCTCATAGTCAGGATGAGTGACCGCGATGGCGACCACGCCTCCCTGAAACCATTGCCGCCGCCTTGCATCCCAGACTCGACGCTCGCCCCAGGAGCGTTTGGGACCGCTGATGCGTCCAGGGGCTCGTTTGCGCCCCTGCTCATCACGTAGATGATAGCCTTTGTGCCAGCGCACGATGAACCGAAGCTGCCGCTGCAAACAGAGGCCGAGCCAAGGACTGCCAGCAAATCCCTGATCAAAGACCGAAATCACGCGCCGTCCCCACTGCTGCTGACACGCATCCAGCAGGTCCACCTCTGTTTGTCGCCCTGAAGTGGCGAACGCCCCTCGCGTTGTCCACCACTTCATCGCCGCCAAGGTGGGACGACCACTTGTCCCCAGCAGCAGCAGCGTGAGCCAATGCATCCCTGGCACACAGATGGGCGGTCCTCCTGGCGGATTGTAGTAGCCGGGCTTGATGCGTTTGAGGCGGCGAGCCTTGCTGGAGCGAACCGCGCATAATCCTTCGAGTTGGATGCTTTCCGGCTTCTCGATCACGCTTTCATCCCACATCAGCAAAGCAGGTTCTTGCGCTTGCTCTAGCTCGGTGAGGCGATCATCCGCTTGTAGCCACAACTCCTGCTCAATCTGCTGGGAGGACCACTTGGGAGAACGCAAGAGGTTGGAGAGCCGTTTCGTTCCTGCTGGCGCGTGGTCGGGCGTGGCTAAATACCCTCCTAACTCTGAGAGCAGTAAGCCGTTATTACGATGGCGAAATTGCAGCAGCACATGCAACGTGGCAACGAACGTCTGCACTAAGCGCACATCCAGGGTGAGCGTCAGTTTGCTGAGCAATGGGCGCACAAAAGCGGTCAGTGCGTGACTTAGGTGCTCAGCATTTGCTGTCGAAGCTTGCACTCCATCGTCAACTATGGAATACTGTGATGACATGTGAGACCCCTCCTTGCGTGTGACTTGAGTGATTTGTTCTTCCTCAAGTATAACTCAGGAGGGGTCCTATTCACTTGCTCATCCTTCTCAAATGTTAAATTCGGGATGACTCATGTTTGTACTTACAATTTATTATGGATTCTTTCTTCGTGGTGCATTGCAACCGTTAATAAGAAACATTGGCAAGCGTGCGGCAGAGAGAAGAATGGTGCATTGAGTCGTAGCACCGACCGTTGTCGAGTTCGAGATGACATACCACCCGTTTGCTGTCCGTCCCTGATTGCCTATCTGATAGGTCGGGTTACTATCTGTCTGGTTTTGAAAGAGTCCAACAGCAAGTTTATATGTACCGTTGTTGAGTCCATTGAAGGTAAAGTTCGCACTCTCAGTGGTTGTTTGTCCTGGTGCCCATGCATTTGGGTTCGAGCCGCTGAACCACTGCTGTTGGACCACATTGTTCGAGCTGTCAAGCACGGCAATGGCGACGCTTGCATGTTTGTACAGGTAGGTGACACCTTGATTTTGCCATGAAAGACTGATGTTGGTAGGCCGATTGTTGCTGATATTCGTGGGCAACGTTGCGCTTGTCAGTACGAAATCGTAGCCCATGTGGTTAGCAAGTTCTTGAATGAGTGCTGGCTGATTGCTCTCCATTACTTGAGCATCATTACCCCATTGTCCCATGCCGATGTAGCTCGGCTTGCCAATTTCCACTTCCTGCTGTAATTTAGTATCATTCCAATAGCCACCGTTATTGAGCCACTGATAGCTACCGTAGAACTCGAAGATTGCAGGTGCTTTTCCGTTCGCACGTGTCAATTCTGAACCATCGGAGTCAACCATCATGCCGTCGCGTCGCATGCCAACGCCGTTGCTAACCGCCCAATCGTACACACCATTATAATTTGTCATGCCCCAGGGGGCGATAATCTGTGTATGATGAAAGGCGTTCATATACATTTGAATGTGTGTCTGTACGTCAGACGGAGAAAGTGGTAGCGATGGCGTGATGCCGTAGACATGCTGTTCACCCCAGTTGCCATACGAGCGCACGTCGATATATGCGATATGTGGGTTGTTGTCGTAGCGTTGTGCGAGTGCTGCGAGAAAATCGCGTACCTTCTGCAGGTAGACAGGGTTGTTCCAGACTGGTTCGATCTGAATGCCTCTTTTACCTGTGAGATCATCATAGGTGCTGGCACTCACTGCGGCTGCCCCATCTGAGAAGACCCATTTCGGGGTAATATAGCGCATCGAGCTTGAACTGTCGGCATTCATAACGCCAAAGGCGAACTGTTTGCCCTGTGCCACCCAGGAGTTGAGGTCATAGTCAATCGTTGACCAGTTATAGTGACCTTCTGTCGGCTCGATGGTTGACCAATCATAGCGGACATAACCAACGGTGCCATAAGCCAGTGTACTCGGCGATTGATCGGATGGCGAGCCATACAATACCCAGCCTTTGCCAGGGTTCAAAAGAACATCGTTACTGATTTGGGGAGTCGTAGTATAATAATGTTGTGAGAGAAAGCGTGATACGTGACCTCTTGGGCCTTGTGCCGAGGCGAAAGGGAGAACAAAGCTTGCTCCAAGCAATAAGAAAACCATTGTCATAACGCCTGTGACGAAACGTGTCTGGTGGTTCGCAACGTGTTTCTTCATGTGGTTGCTCCTGTTGAGATAGATAGGTACGAATATCTTCTGCTTTTATTTGTCGGCATTCTTTGCATTCTCTACAGGAGAATTAGGTACATTTTTGCATTCTATCAATAGATGCATGTAAATATTGTCGTTAAGAACGTTGACTATGTAGTAGGGACCGATTTAGCGCGTCCTCGGACATTGCTTCGCTCGTCCGAGGACGCGCTAAATCGGTCCCTACACGCATTGCAATACATTACCCGCTTTATTTTTGTGTACGAAATGGAGCGTCACATGTACTTGGCGATACACACTTGTCGAGCTATTGCCCTTGTACAGTTGCACATCTATAGTCACAGGATGGGGCGCAACGGCAGGAATCAGAATTGGTTGCTCCCATGTCTGGTTCGGGGCAAGCGTAATAGAAGGCCACACAACTTCTCGCACCGCATTGACGCTCAATAGCGCGTGATAGGTGACAGGTGCTATCTCAAAACTACGCACCCCTACATGCACAACACAATTCTGGCTGGCCTGTGTAGGCGGTAGCATCCAAAGTTGTGTAAAGCCAGAGTGCGGTTGCTGCGTAACTCCATTCGTTGCATAGATGAGTGTGACTACAACAAGGATAATAGCAAGGCTAAGCACAGCAATCCCGCGCAGTATGAAATATATTCTGGGTGCTTGTACAATAGGTGCTGTTCTTGTCATTCCTCTTCTAAGATAAAGAACAATCAGTGTGAGCAGCAATGTGAGACAACCCAACAGAAGCACCCATGACAATGCGCGTAGCCCCAGTGGTAAGATGTTCAGCAAAAAACCACCGATAATGTCGAGTGCTATGCTCAAGCCAAGGCTGAGAAGAATGCGATGTAACGTGTCGAGAACTCGTCTGTGACCAAGAATTTCTGTCAAGGTATAGCCTGGTACGAAAAAGATCATTGGAAGTGCCAACACTATGCCGATGACGGAAATATGTGTGGGAAGCAATGTCCAGACGACGTTCAACACCGCAATTCCTACGGTAGCGAGTAGATCACTATTTTTTAGCCGCATTGCTCAATGCTCCCACATCATAGATAATAATGTCTCCACTGTCGAATACGCGATTGACGTGGGAGGTATCGTCGAACTTTGTGAAGTCTTGTGCTGCAATCGGTGTCTTGCGATGGAACGCTTCTGTCTCGTCCTGCTCGTAATAGTAGCCTAGTAGTGGCAGTGCATGGGTGAGGCGTGTATCGACGATAAGATAATGGACCTGTGCTTGTTGCAGCAGCGAAACATCGTCGCTATTGAGGTCTAGTGAGAGAAATACCGACGATAAATCAATGTTATCTTGAATAGATGTCACGATGCGCTGATTGCCGTATGTTCCCATCAAGACTTGATTGATGCGGTCTGCCGCTACTCGATTATCGGATTTGAGATAGCCCCGCGACCATAACGCGGCCTGTATCCCTTCTGGCTCGATAGAACGGGCGTCGGCGGTTGCTTCATATGGTCCGGGAAGCAGTGCCGATGCCGGTCCATCTCCAAGTACAACTCCACCGAGGAAGACGAGCGACATAGCACCTGTAAGTAACCATACGTTGAACCAACGTAAACGCTGTGTGGGCCAGAACTGGACGATAAAAACCGCAAGTACCAGTGCGATAGGGATAAATAGAAAGGCCGCCGCTCTATCAGCAACCTCTGAGCCGGAATTTGTCAAGCGAAACGCCTGGCTCACCGGATAGAGTAGCGAGAAGAGACCAAATGTCAGCGTAAGGGCATTAGAGCGGTAGCGTTGCCAGAGGCACAATAGACCAAATGGAATGCTGAACACGATCAGACCCATTGTAGAAATAGTGATGAGTCGTTCCCAGAGAGGCGTTGGGGGACCGGAGTAATTCACGAATAGCGGCTTTGCACCGCCTGTACCACTTATAATGTGCCCAAGTTCTGCAAACGCCTGACCCGTAAACGACGAGAGATAGCCTATGACAGGATTATCGACACGCAAGGTACTGAAGAGCGAGATCGCTATCCCTATTGCTACGGTAAGAACCAGTGTTGACCGATAGAAGGGAATGAGACGTTTGCATATGGAAATGATTGTCCATAAAATGAGCAAACTTTCAAAGAAAAAATCTGTGACGTGGTGGGTAAAGACAATAGCGACCAACACGACCCAGGCAGTTACTGTGATCCAGCGTAGATCATTGTTCAAGCCATTGCGAAGTTCGCGCGAAAACTTCATCTTTGCGACAAGTGGTTTTAGCTGTGTCAGGCGTGTAGAGACCACTTGATGTGGCGACAAAGCGAAAAGCATAAAGGCCGCTAGAGGCAGCGCGAGGGACTCGTAGCCGTATTGGGCGTCGAACAGGAGAAAATGCGGGTTAATCATGTACAGGAGCGTCGCTAGACTTGCGGCGCGTGCCGATTTTAGAATTTGCTCATTGAGCGCGAACAAGGCTAATACCATGAGTAGTCGCGCCATGCCAACCACGATAAGGCTTGCGTGAAAGCTGTTCAACCCGCTCATCGTACTCAACGCATTGGTGACAATCTCAAGCCCTGGATAATAAGGGCTAACGGGCAAGAGTGCGTTTTGTGTGAAAAGGTGTCCACTGTTCGTGATATCTTCGAGCGTGCGCCAATGAAGAAACTCATCAAAAAAAGTAAAGTACAGCGGATTGGCTACCACCTTCACAAGATAACAGCCAACACCCATAACACACAGTAGTCCAATGCGTTCAACACGTGCAGTTGTAGGTAAGAGCAGACGGGCCGCCGTCGGTGCAAACATGAGTAGCAGCCCTGGCATAAATAACGCATTTATTCCTGTTCCGCCATTCCGCGCTCTCGTAAAGCTATAAGCTAGTACAAAAAGTCCCACTGCGCTTCCACATGCCAATACTGCAAGCCATTCAAACGACGATATATACACACTTGCTAGTGCTTTGTTGTTCGTATAGTCTTTTTCAGACTCTTCATTACTGGCATAGTCCAGCAAGCCTTGAACAAGACGCTGTAATGGCCTCGGCAGTTTTCTCACAATGATGTTGTCGTGTGCGCCAGAGGTGCGAGAACTTGTGAGGCTCATTGCGATACCACTTCCTGATATATCTGTGGATTAGATACGGTTGCTTGCTTATGGAGAAGGGCGGGCTGTCCAGGATATAACACGTCCTGGTAAATCTGTTCAATCCGTGTGACCACTGTTTTTGCCTGGAAGTCAGCAACGCGCTGTCGCGCCATACGCCCCATGTACTCGCGCCGTGTAGCGTTGTCCAGTAAATTCTGCATTGCCATCCGCAATGCCTGCACATCGCCGGGAGGAACGAGCAGACCCGTCTCTTCGTCTTCGACGATATCAGAGAGACCACCGATGCGCGACGCAATAACGGGACGCCCCATCGCCATTGCCTCCATTGCCACTGTTGGACAGGGATCGCGCCAGATCGAAGGCGCAACAGCAAACGTACAGCGGCCCCATGCGCTCATCACCGCATCATGAGGCCAACCAGGTAGCACCGAAACATGCTCAGGAATGTCTACTGATAGCTCATCGCAGGGCCTGCCAATGATGACAAGCGGAATATCGCGCTGCATTGCTATATATGCCTGCAAGAGAACATCAACGCCTTTGTCTCTTTTTACATCCCCCACAAAGAGGATAAATTCGCCTTTGGGAAGTTGTTTCAACAACGGATGGCTATCGCAACGTTCATCGCTCACGTTGTCTGGCACAAAGTTGGGTACGACGCGATACGGTACACGTCGTCGCGCAAGTCGCACACCACGCGCAACCGCATAGCTCACGGGCAGAAACATATCTACCAATTGGTCTTCTAGCTTGCTTCCCACCCAGTTCGTTAGCACAGTGGGCACACCTTTTGCGGTTCCATAAAATTCACTGGCGCATTGCAGACACTTCACAGGTGAGGGACCGCTACAAAGTTTTTCTTGATACGTGAGCCGCTTTTGAACACAGACAAGGCTATAATCATGCAGCGTAATAATCAGTTTGGCTTTGCTCCAAACTTTCAGCGGCAAAACGGAATGGAGAATCCAGTTATGAGCGTGGATGATATCCGGTTGTTCTTCAAGAAGAATGCGGCGCAACGCCAGCAGCAGTTCAGGGTCAGGAAATGGGGGCGCAAATTGCCGATTACTATCACTGAAAAGCATACCCACACGCTGCATCGTACCATGCACACGATGCACCCGTACACCTTCATCCATTTCCCGTGCGGGGACATTATCGTGTAACAGCGTTGCAACTGAGACGGTATGTCCACGCTCTGCTAACGCGATTGCAAGGTTACGTACATGACGCTCTTCGCCACCGATGGTTGGTGGATAAAATTGTGCTAACATTAAGATACGCATACTCTCTCCCTCTCCTCCACATGTTCCACACATTCCCTGTAAACCGCTTCAACCTGTTCCGCGCACTCGTCCCATGTTGGCAAGGTAAAATTGGCAGGAGGGACAAGCGGCTCTTCGATTTGATGCAGGATAGCATGTGCCACCTCACGCGGCGTACTCTTCAGTGGAATTTCACGAGCTAGCCCCTGCTGAGCAATTTCGTGCAAGCCGGACGTATTCGCGACCACCACAGGACGCTGTAGTGTGAGTGCCTCCATTACCGCTACCGGATGTGCCTCGTACTCGCTCAACAAGGCAACCACCGTTGCACGCGCAAGGACCTCCGCCATCATCCGTCGATCAGTCGCGGGGACTGACCGAATATCTACATAGTCGCTGACTCTTGTGTATTGTGCTAACTGTCGTAGCTCCGCCTCGTATGGACCCACGCCCAGAATAAGCAGACGTGCATCAGGGCGTTGCTCTCGAATTGCAGGCAGCGCCGTAATCAGATGCTGGTGTCCTTTGTAGCGTTCAAGTCTGCCGGGAGAGATGATAAGCGTCTCGTTTTGTGTTGAGCATGGTGCTACCGCTGGGAATGTCGCGCCACCATTCGATATAACGACAAAGCGCTTGTGTGAGAGACGCAACAGGGTACGAAAATAGTCCGCCTCGAAGTGTGATACGCCAATCAACTTTGCCGCACTCATGAGAAGTGGACGCTGAAGAGACCATTGTGTGGTACGGATCGCGGTCCGTATGCGCGACGAGTTACCGCCAGTATGGAAGGTGACGACATATGGAATGCGTGCATGTCTGGCGGCGAGCATTGCCATTGGTGGTACAAAGGTATGGCAGCCCTGACAATGTACGAGGTCCCATTGCCCTTGTGTGATGAGTGTGTAAATTTCAGGTGTAATGTGATAATCGCGATTTGCGGGCCAGGAATAGACGCGAAGAACGCGCATTCCCTCTATCACTTCCTCGCGGGGCAATGTTGCACTCGTAGTTGTTGCTCGTAGTCTTGTGGTGACGATGGTGACAGCAATGCCACGCTGTACGAGTCGGCGTCCGACCTCATAGACATGTGTTTCGATGCCACCCATGAATGGAAAAAAGCGTGGCGTTACTATAAGCACACGCAGTGGTTGTATTCCTTGTCCCATCACTCCTACCCCTTCACTTCGTCCATCGTTTTTGAGTCGATGAACTTCCCCAAATGAGTATAACAAATATTTTGTGTTTTCCTAAAAAAGGTACTTTTGTACTTTTTGGCTTCAGAAACTTTTTAATTTGGTAACGGGCGACCACAAGGGTCGCCCCTACTATACTCGCCGGATATAGTGTGCATTCGTCATATAGTAGGGGCGACCCTTGTGGTCGCCCGTCCGGTCTTGTGGTCGCCCGTCCGGTCTTGTGGTCGCCCGTTGGGTTCTGTAGAAATACCTGTAGCAATACTGTCCTGTACATACCTCTGCAATCGTGGTGGTTTGAGTCGTATTGGTTTATGATATTCAGTAACCGGCGAAAGTATGCCGGACGAAGAGATGTTTTCGATGTGCTGTAGCACCTTTATACCGGGGTAACTCAGTGCAATGCTGGGCATCGAGGCAGTTTCGACGAGCCAGATCGCCTGTATCCCCTGCGAACTTTGCATATCCGATACCGACGATGCTTCACTTGACCAGATCGCCTTGTAGACGGTGTGGAACATGAATACAGCTTCAATGGCTATCGCCGCCACCCAACCGAAACTTAATCCTGATAAGCCTCCCAAATGTGCGCCCATCATGGCGGCGGCGACTTCGAGAATGCCACCGGGGAGAATGCTCAGCATTGCTCCTCCTACACGGTCCTGAATGCGGCATATCGAGATGTAATGATTTTTGATAATGAGAGGAAAGGCCGCGAGTGCGAGAATGCGGAGACACCACGCCGCATTCTCTGCGTATGAACTGCCAAAGAGACTTAGCACCTGCTGTGCGCCGAACTGTAAGACAACATTAGTGAGAATCGCCGTCAATGCCGCCAATCCCATTGTCACACGTGCCTTGTGTGCCAGAGAAGACGATTGCGCGGCATTCATGGCATGCAGTACAGTGGTGAGCGCACCGGGGATGATAAACACGAAGCTTACAAGCATCCAGGAGACATAAAACCAAGCATTCATCTGTGCCGAAAGCAATGCAGTAACGACAATAGGCAACACCTGTGTCGGAAATTGTAGCGTGAGATTGAGCAGGTGATGTTGTACAGCGGCTATGCCTAATTTGCGAAGCAGTCCCCATTGTGGCAGGTACTCTCTCGTTATCCCTTTTTTGAGTACGATTGGGATGACAAGCACGAGTATGGAAACAATGTTAGAGATCGCCCATGTTGCATAGATGGCAACACCAAGATCGTTTGACAGCCACGTACCAACAAGAAAGAGCGTTACCAGCTTTATCAGCGCGAACAGTGTGTTACGCCAGAGTTGCAGACTCCCGCGTAGTATGCCGATCAGTGCTTGATCCAGCACAAGTGTAACCGCGTTGAGACTGACACCCAGCGCGAAAATCAGCACATTCATACCATCGGCTCGTAGTGGATGAAAACCCATGATAAATGAGGGCGCGATGAGGGCGAAGACGATACCAACAATAACACCTGCGCCACCCACGACGATGAGTGCCGTACTAATGAGCGAGGCTTCCCGTCCAGGTTGACGAGGAAGTTCAGTGATGAGCAGGGTGCCAAGCCCCAACACGCAAATGCTGCCCAGCAGCATCATTGCCGAGATAGAGGCTGAGGCAATGCCTATTGCCTCTGGTGAAAAATGCCGCGCCGCAATCCACCAATACACAAAACCCAATCCTGATGTTATCGCCGTTGTGCCGATTAACGAGCCTGCATTGACGAGCATCACGCTATTGGTTTTTAGCCATTGGACGAGTGAGTTCACTATTTTCCATCGTTTCTTTTTGTGCTGAGGTGGCCTGAGAAAGTGTGCCCATGGCATAGCCTGCGGCGGTTGTCGCGAGGCCAGCAACGATGGCACCTGCTCGCTGTAGACCTGTCGGGTCACGACGAAGCAGACAATCAGCTATGCCATGCATAACTCCTAGCGGCAGCGTGGTGAGTGTGTACGAGCGTTCAGTCGAGAGGCTATCTTGCATGCCAACATACCGTGTGATGATGGCCTTTGAAAATCCTTCCGCATAGCAACGCGCGAGAAAATACTGCCAGGTCGCACGATGTGTAGGTATATAGTGATGGATACTTACGCGTGCTTCATACAGAAATTTTTTGTCCGGCCAGTGTTGTTTGGCGCGGATACATAGCTCTGTTTCCTCGCCGCCCAACACCTGTTTTCCAATATGTCCAATATCACTCCTGAAAGCTCCAACCGTCTCGAAGACTTCTCGACGCACGCACATACAGCCCGCCCACAGGTTACGGACCTCGACAGGTTCATCGGTAGCAGGTTGATATGAGCAGCCAAGTACCCAGTAAAATTCTGCCGGAAACCATTGTGGGCGTTGCCCTTCCCATTGCGGCTTTACGCTGCTGCCTGCACCCAGAACTATCGGGTCTGCACAGCAATCGTTCAGTTTCTCTAACCAGTCAGGGTCAGCAATCGCATCGTCGTCCAGGCAGGCAATCAATGCTCCTTTTGCCTCTGCAACGCCAGTGCTACGTGCGCCCGACACTCCTTTAGGCCCTGTGTTCTCTATAACAATGATACCTGGAATATATGTGCGAGCGCGTTCTAGCAATGCTGGATTGTAGTCGATGACCACAATCGTTTCGCGTGATGCCATATGCTGCCGCCGAACGGACTCTACCGCCAATACAAGATTATCCCAACGTGCCTCTGTATAGGCACAGATGACGACTGAAATGTCTAGGGCTATTTGGACCGCCACTATCTTCCTCCTCTATCTATCCTTTATCCCCTACCCTACTTACTCCCTATTGCCAGAGCGGAACTGCGCCGTACCAATTGCCATACAGGAGTTCTCATACGTGCATATGTTGTAGAGAGTGCTATACCGTGTGTCCACTTCCCTGTAAGAATATCTATAAAATCGTTCATAGTTGTTGTTGCTTTGACCATGAGTCGCGTCAATGCAAATGGATTCGTGGTCTCTGTATTCATTGTATGTTTAACCGCACATGCTGATGTAAAATTGGCAGCCTGTACGAGTCTTTGTGTCGTTTTTGTGTAATAGCCATAAGGATACGCAAAACTTAGAATCGGCACACTCAGATAGTCTTCCAGGATATTTTTGCATGTGACAATTTCATCTTGCGCCTTTGCCGCAGTAAGCATATCAAGTTGGGGGTGCGTATGTGTATGTGCTCCACACTCTATACCCGACGCTTGTATCTCTGCAATCTGGCTCCATGTGAGCATGGGACGCGCGGATTCGCCCTCGTGCTGTAGCCAGCCACAGGTTCCTTCGACAAAGGATGTCGTGATGTAGAGGGTCGCGGCAAAGTTATATTGTGTAAGTACAGGCAAGGCCGCCGTATGAAAATCTGCCATGCCATCGTCGAACGTAAGAATAACGGGCTTTTCTGGCGTTGTCCTTTGACGTATTGCCTCCATCCATTGTGTTACCGTGATGGGTGTGTAGCCATGAACGTGCAGGTAGGCCATCTGCTCTGCAAAGCGTGTTGGTGCTACTGCAAACTGTGCAAACTTTGGATTTGTGCTACGTGAAATACTGTGATACATAAGAACAGGTACTTTTTTTTCGGCTCGTTGCGGTTGCCCCATGTTAGCGCACCACTCTCTTCTTGATACTTGTATAACTTAGAACAGTGTCGCTTTCCTGTGCAGTTGGTATTGGTAAAAGAGCTTTACGTCGTTCTTTGACAATCGTTTTTAGTACTCGCCAGCCATCACGGAATGTGCGTAAGTTACTCTCACCGTGAACGCGCGAATACTCGAAACTGGGCACCTCGATAATTTTGAATCCGGCTTTGTGCATCCGCAAGTTGAGGAGCGTTTCGATCTCGAAGCCATCGCAGTCGAGGTTTATATCATCCAGGCAACGTTTCCAGAACGCATTGTAGCCATAGCACAGGTCGCTAAATTGTGTCGCGAATAACACATTTACCAACACGCCTAGCAGATAGTTGCCAGCCTGACGCAGAAAGGTAATATCGCTACTGCCACCGCCCTTGATAAAGCGCGAACCTTTCGCGAAGTCATGGCCCATTATGAGAGCTTCGACAAAGCGCGGTATCTCTATTGGATCTGCGGAACCATCGGCGTCGAGCGTGACAATAATATCACCAGTGCAAGCCGCGAAACCTGCTCGTAATGCGTCCCCCTTGCCCTTACCAGTTTGCTGCACAATACGAATGGTGGGAAACAGTTGTTGTGCGACCTCCACGGTATCGTCAACCGACTGTCCATCGACTAAAATAATTTCATCGACAAGTGATGGAATATATGGGAGTACATGACCGAGGTTTTTTGCTTCGTTGCGTGCGGGAATGACGACACTAATACGCGGGTATGGCTGTTCAGCAACACCTACGCCGACAGACCATACTTCTTGTTTTTCTTGCATGAAAAATACCCCTCCCCACTACTTTCCCCAGAGATAGCTTCAACAACCATCTCCAACACAAATATGCATAACCCTATCTATGTTTCATTATACATGGTACAAAAAATGGTGTAGACGAAGGTACTTAGGAGAGCAAATCGAGGCTGAGTTTGAGCGCAGTATCAACTTTAGCGAGTTCATCGTGGTTGATGAAGCCACGCCGACGAAGGAGGCGGGACTTTTCGATAGTCATAACCTGCTCACACTTGACATCGGTGTGGTTGGTCAAGCCGTTTTCTTCGTTGGGAGCGATGCGGACATGGAGAGGAAGTTCACGCTCTGTGCGGCTCATGGAGGCGACAATAGTCAAGGGATAGGCAGGTGATGCATTCCCTCGATCATTCTGGATAATTAAAGCTGGTCGTGTGCCTTGTTGCTCAGCACCACGACCAGGAGACCAATTTACATCCCAAATCTCACCGCGACGTGGGTTGGCTGGTGCCTCGTGTTGGCTGTGGCTGGGCTGTGTTTGCCTGGCCTCACTGCTCATTCAGTCCTCATACCTTACGCAACCATACCTTCATTACCGGCATGAAAAAAGAATTGGGCTTCTTCGAGAGTGTCTGGGATTGTGCCGAGATAGGCATAGGCTTCGTCGAGAGTGGAATTGAGGGATGAGAGGGCTTGCTCGCGTTTCAGTGTGATCGCTGATTTTAGTTGCTGATAATTATCTTGCCGCATAAGTTCCATAATTGTCTCCACGATATCTCCTAACGATGACTCTAGTTCAACTGCCAGGGCCTTTAGCTCTTTATGTTGCGTCGAGGGGATTTGGATCGATTTTCGGACGAGGTTCTCATGACGATAAAGATCTGTATGAATGACAGCCATGAAGATGCCTCCTATTTACAAGACGATGCTTCTCTCTTCTCTTTCCATTGTACTTGTCTTATCGTCAATTGTCAATAAAGATTACGGAAAATGTAAAAATTTATCCTACTGGCAGTGCCAGTAAAAATGTCGAGCCATCACCGCGCACGCCCGGACTCTCAACCCAGATTTGCCCGCTCATTGCTTCTGCAAGCTGACGACAGAGATATAAACCCAGACCCGCGCCACGTTGCACACTATTCATGGCACTTTCCAACCGTACAAACTTGGTGAAAAGGCGTGCAATATCCTCTTCGGTGATGCCTTCCCCCCAATCACGTACCGCTATTAAGACGAAATGTACGGCAGGCGATGCTGGCTGGGTTAGTTGTGCAGCGAGCAAACGCTGTTCAAGTGGAGTGCGCTCGATATGTGATGCCGTGATTGCAATCTTCGAGGATGGAGCATATTTGAGTGCATTTCCCACCAGGTTGAGCAGAATTTGTCGTAGGCGCAGATCGTCGGCCTGTACGTGCCATTGCTCGTCAACGTCTAATAGCACAAAGCATTGCTCCATTTTCAATGTTGGTTCAAGAATTTCCACGATACGTTGCACTGCATGCTGTACCTGAACACGCTCAATCTGGAGATGCACACGATCATAATCAATACGGCTCGTATCCATGACATTGCCGAGCAGCAATACCAGTTCTTCGCATGCTCGACTTGCCAGTTCCACAAAATGTTGTTTCATCCCATCATCCAGCGTCTTGCCATGTGTTGTAAGCAACTCAAGGTAGCCCTGCACGGAGGTAAGCGGGGTACGCAGTTCGTGTGACGCAATCATCAGAAAATTGTTCGTGAGCCGTTCGGACTTTTGTGCCTCTTGTAACGCCTCGCGCAGTTTTGTATACAAGAGTGCGTTACTCAGGGCAATGCCAGCCTGGACGCCAATCCCTTCAAGTAGCAGCAAATGCCGTTGTGTGTAGGCGTGACGTTGATAGCTTTGTGCAGACAGCACACCTATGAGTGCATCATCATAAAATATAGGGACAAAAAGTAGCGATTGTGAGGGATGCTCATTGCCAAACAGGTCTTCATCTTCCTCCTCTGGTGTGCGGTTGTTCGCATGGGAAAACTCATTATAATCTTCGGCTGTACCAAAAACATACGTATGCATCTCTTTGTAAAGAAGCTTATCAATCCATAAAGGAATGGAGGTGTAAGGAAAGGGGGGATATTTTACCCCTTCGTCGATCAGAAAGTCCACTGTCATGGTCTGGTTCTGGTAGTTGTAGCGCGAGATGAAAAAAGCATCAGCAGGCATCAGCTTTTGTGTCTGCTCATAGATAGTTTGATAGACATTTTCCAGGTCATAAAGCGCACTGGGAGCGAAGAGGGCACGCCCAATCTCTGTCAGTGCGGTCCGCTCCTCATTACTCTGCTGCGCCTCTTTGTAGAGCCGCTCCTCCTCGATCACCATCGCCGCATGCTCTGCAAATACATCTAGGAACAACAGTACCTCATCCGTTGGCTCCATCTCATTATATGGACGGCACAGTATGAGAAAGCCGAGTAGTGTCTGTTTGGCACTTGTGAGAGGGACAAGAATGATGTTCGCTGGGTTGTCTTCCTGTTGTAGGAAACTCTCGACAAACGCCGTATGTTGCCACAACTGAGATGTGTGAGGAAGTGTGCAAAAGTTATGTGTATATATGGCATCATGCATCGCTATCGTCACTATTGTAGCTGGCAAAGGATAGAGCCTAAGATGCTCCTCCTGTGCTGCCGAAAGACCGGCGGTGGTGCGAATACAGAAATCTTCTTCCTGCTCATGCATATATAACGCACCTTGCTGAAAGCGTAAAGCTGTGCAAAGTGCCATGACCACCCTTTTTAGCCGCTTATCAAATTCCAGATGGAGTGCTATTTCTTGCATTGGGCACCCTCATATATAATGAAGCTCTTTCTCTGCAATAGTATATCATCATTAAGCAAGCACGATGAAACATAACATTTGTGAACAGAGTGATTTCAGGACAGCCTTCCTATTATCTAATGAACCCCCTATTTTGTTGAGGGCAACCACGATAGGTTTGGACCTATAAGCAGCTCATTGGAATGTGCATTGTGCGTATTTTTCGTAGGAACTGTTCGTGTATCAAAATTATACAACCGGGCTAACTCTCGTACTTCCTCAACATCGTCATAAGTCATGAGGAAATCTCCCCTGAGATTACGTACAATTCTAAAGAGTTCTTCGTGGTTAATCTTAAAGTGTCTATACAGCCTTTCACCAGCCTTTTTCCCTGCAATAGTGTAAGGTGGGTCTATAAGGTGGGTCTATAAAGAAAACAGCATCTGTACGATTTACATTTTCTCTGAGGACATCGATGCCGTCCCCAAGTATGAATGTGATGCGCTCTCGCATTTTCACAATTTTTTGTATTCGCCGCTCAAGTGTTGAAGGATACCAGCGTGATTTAATACCTTTGCCGTTTTCGCCCTGTCTTAGCAGACCTACACCCTCTGCTAAAATGCCACCTCGATTAACACGATTCCTAACAATCGTTCTAAAAGCGTTTTCTTTACAAGTAAGATTTGTTTGTACTAAAAGTGACTTAACATTTTCATGCGTTAAGTCAAACGTAATAATTTTATGAGCAAGCCACGCCCAGTCGTCCTCATGAAGAACAGTTTGCCAGACAGCAGCTACATCCGCATCTATTTCGACCATAGTCACATGATCTACGAAATTCTCGGCGGAAGCCGTTAAGCTTATTATGCCTCCTCCCACAAACGGTTCGATAAGGTGCGTTGGATGCGTTGGCACAAATCCTAATTTCTGCCTGACTTGTGGTGAAAGCCAACGTCTAAGATACGGTACTAACCACGTTTTCCCTCCTGGATATCGAAAGGGACTAAGCTTTGGAATAGAAGCAACATTAATAACACGAAATAGATTAACATCTTCAAATAAATTCATTTGCTGCATATGTATATCCCATTCATCGAGACTTACAGGCGACTATAAAATATCGTTTGCATATTTAATTGGGAAGATCAAATGCATCAAGCAATGTTGGTGCATCTGGTGAAGTACCGTTTTCTAACTTATCGTCTAATCTTTCCTGTAACTGGTCAATAAAATTTTGTACATCCCCTGGCTTTGCTGTAGTGACGGAAACGTACAGGACAAGTGATTACTACTTTATTAGCATCATAAACACTACAAACATCGCCTTATTTAGAAGCACCACCAATCGTAAAAATCATACGTTTGGGTAGGCGTCCCCGCCGGTGTCGGCATATCGGTTGTTGTTGGTGAAGGCGGTACAACCGTTGGGCTAGCAGGTGTTGTTGCAGTAGCAGTCACCGTTGTTGTGGTTGTCGGTGTTGGGCTGCTTGCACTTCCACTGGCAAGCCACTCGGTCCCGTTGGGATACAGGATGCTATTGTGTGCGCCAGAGTCGCCCCAGCCATTGTAGCAGGTATTGCCAGACTCACAGGTGCCGTCGTCGATAGCGGAGCTATCACCCGTCGCGATGACACGACCAGAGCCATAGGCGCTACGCGCAATGAAGACGCCTGTTGTGCCAGTATTGGAAGAGCCGGTGGTATAAATGACGCCGACAACATTAGGATTGTCGGTTGGGCTGATTGTCTCAGTTGTGCCTGCGGCAATTAAACTGGTTGTGCCTGTCCCAAATGGTCCCTGTAGAATTGGATCAGGATTGGGCGTATCGACACCAGGGTAGTCGCGTGCAATATCTGCGACATCAAACTGAATGCCGAAGGGATCGTTACCAACGCCACCATTGTCCATCAAATCGTTGAAGATATGTAGCGAGTCGTAGCCATCGTTGTTACGGTCACTCCCGTTATGGTCCGCGACCATGAACAGGCCACCGCCGTTGTGTACGAAGGTGAGAATGGCGGTCTTTTCGCTAGTAGTGAAGAGCGTGTTGGGTTCTGGGAGAACGAGTGCATTAAAGTTACTCAGGTCAAGTGTATTACTGGTAGTGCCATAGGTAATGGCACTTGTGTTGGTCATCAAGCTATAGCGGCCTGTTTTTTGGAGGGCGACGCCCCATGCGCTAATTCCACCTGTCCAATCCGTCTCCACCTGTGGATTAGGATTTTCCTTGAGTGGATCAGGTTGGCTGGAACTGATTATCCAGTCGGCATTGCCCGCCGTTTCCGCGTGTGCGTTGTCGAACAGGACTTTGTAGGATGTGGCTGCTGTCGTGGCACGATGTGCGTAGGTCGCATGTGCCGGAGAAATGGTCTGTTGGGTGAAGGCGAACAGTGCGCCCACTATAAGGACGACGAGTGTGATGAGAGCATAGAGTTTCCACCGAATCTGTGGAAGTGATGTCATGAAAATAACTCCTTCAAAAGTAATTCTCCCAATGAAAGAGAACGACTTGAAGGAGTTGTTTTCTGGTGAAATGTATAATCTACGGTACTATGAAGTGGAAGACCCATAGGCCACCTTTGACGCGCGGAAGGTCAAACTCTCATTCCTCTACACCTTTTTATTGACTTTGTTATAATTGTGTCTATGATAAAAATAGACCTTAATACTTGAGAAGACAAAAATGAACGAAACACAAGAGGATATAGAGCAACTTCAAAGACTCTTAGATCAGAGTATTGAACATTCAGGGAGTTTCTTACGAAGCTCTTTCCAGATGCCAGAGTGTTCCCTATCTGCTAAACAGCTTGTGCAATATTTGCAGGGAATACATACCGTTGCTTTTGCGACTGTGACAGCAAAAGATGAGCCTCGTGTTGCTCCAATTGGTTCCCTTTTCTTTCGTGGGCATTTTTACATTCCAACAGTTGCTACCGCCGCACGCACAAAGCAGGTAATGAAGCGTCCAGCAGTTAGTCTTACACATTTTGTAGGCAACGATTTAGCAATCATAGTACATGGTGACGCAACAGTAATAGCATCTAATCACATGGATTTTCAGAAGTTAGAAAGCCTTCACTACGCAGGAAGTGGTTCTAAAGTGAGTGATTGGGGAGAAGGTATTTACCTGCGAGTGAAAGCCAACGTTCTTTATACCTTTGCGCGACATCCTGATCAGTATTCTGGACAATAAAAAAGCAGAGACACAATATTATGTCTCTGCTCCTCTAAAACTAATCCCGTGAACGGAAAATCTTCACCCTACGCTGTGGTTCCTTACCCCTACTCCTTGAGATCAGATTGTAGCGAGTCGCCATCTGATGCTGCAAGCGGCGAATGTAGGCGTTGGCCGGGGCGAGTTCTGCTGTCGTCAGGCCCTTGTTCAGGACTTGATGAATGGCGTCCTCCGTCTCTAGCATAGCCCTCTTCGTGGGATCGTCGAACTCGCCCGTAGGCAAGCCACTTTCGGAACTTCCTTCGTCTGACTCGTCGCCTTCGCTATCCCCCTCTGCTGAGTTCGCGAGCGGGATGTCGAAGATGTGAGCCAGCGCATGCTGCATCTGCGTAACAGTATTGTTCTTCAGAATGATAATCAGCTTGCGGTCCTGCTCCGCTTGCTGCAAGCGTTCCGGTTGACGTTTGTAGTAGTTTTTGATGGTGATGATGGCATCGGCCTCGCGCTCGTTCGCCGTGATGACGACGGGGACACGCAGCATACGCGCAGCATCAGCCAGTCGGTCGCGGTTCACGCCGAATGGGTAGACGCGCATCGACTTCATCAACGGAATAGGCATTTCCGCGTCGGCAGGCTGGTAGATGCCCTCCTCAAGGAAGGGACGTTCAGCCGTGATGAGGGCGGTGCTACCAACCTGCCTGGCCTCGTCAGGTGCCGTGCCGGTTGGAGCTAATGCTCTCATCTGCTGCTGGACTTGCTGTGACTCCGTGCCACGTCCACGGAAGCGTTCGCCGCGCATCATAGCACCATCCCCTGAGCGTGTATCTTGCGAACCGCCACCTTGACGGTACTGGTTCCAACTGCGCCCATTGCGATTCGAGCGTTCTGTGCGTTCCGGTCGCTCGAAGGTGCGTGGCGTAAAGCCCGAATCGGGTCCAGCAAGGCCGCCAATGCCCCATGTTGGCACATCCATGCCGCCAGTGGTGATGCGGCGCACGCTGACCTCGCCCGTCTCCTCGTTGCGAGTGCGCTCTTCGGCGACGGTGGCTTGACCGCGTAACATGTTGTCAACGGTGTCGGAAACGTCGCGATGGACAACCGCTTCGTCCCAGCTTTGCTGCTCCACCACCACATCGAAGGTCGGGGCGGATTTGCGCTCATTGATGGTTTTCTGCGTGTGACGCCGCCGCGCCTCTTCGTCACCAAGAGTTACGGTCTGGATGCCACCGATGAGATCGGATAGCGTCGGGTTGACCAGCAGATTGCCCAGCGAGTTGCCGTGCGCGGTTGCGACAAGCTGTACGCCACGTTCGGCGATGGTACGAGCGGCTAGTGCCTCTAACTCTGTGCCGATCTCGTCGATCACGATGACCTGTGGCATATGGTTCTGCACGGCCTCGATCATGACCGCGTGCTGCTCGACGGTGCGAGCAACCTGCATACGACGTGCCCGACCGATGCCGGGGTGGGGGATATCACCATCGCCCGCGATCTCGTTCGAGGTATCGACGACAACGACACGTTTATTGGCTTCGTCCGCGAGGACGCGAGCTATTTCACGCAACAGGGTGGTTTTACCCACACCTGGGCGACCAAGTATCAGAATTGATTGACCCTGCTCAACGATGTCGCGAATCAGGGCGATACTGCCAAGGACCGCACGCCCAATGCGACAGGTCAGACCGACCACTTTCCCTTTGCGGTTGCGTAACGCACTGATACGGTGTAGCGTGCGTTCGATACCTGCGCGGTTATCGTCGCCGAACTCACCGATGCGCTCAACCACATATTCGAGGTCAGCCGAAGTCACAGGCTCAGAGCTAAGGATCACCTCCCCTTCTGGGAAGCGGCCCTCGGCAACACGTCCGAGGTCCATTACGATCTCCAGCAGTTCGCTTCGGTTTTCGAGCCGATAGACCGCCTCGCGGATGCTAGGCGGAAGGGCAGCCAGCAGAGCCTTCAGATCGTCAGTGATCACATGTTGCATAGGCAGTTATTTACCTCATTTTTTGGCGTGAATTGACCGTCCCCAGACCTTTCAAGCCATAGACCGCACGTTGCTCTAGCAGGGGGACTGTGCTTTGACGTGTGGCGAGTAAGGCCATATGTCGCACGAGCAGGTCTTTGGTCAAGGTCTGCTCAAATCCACTATCGCGCAGGACGGTGATAACAGAAGAATCATACTCCCTCACCATACAATAGATCGGGCGTATGTCGTTTTCCTGTAGTCGTCGGATGCCGAAACGCAGGAGCGGTTCCGCAAGATCGACATGCTCAGGATGAACGTGAATAAAGAGTCGGTGCGGAGTCGAGCCTTGACCTCGACAGAGCCGCAACCAGGCTCCTAAACGCACACCGACATCGCAGACATAGTTCTCGTTTCTATTAGAAAAGAGTTGCTGCGTGCCGACGTAAAGCTTAGCATATTCCTCGCTGTTCTCCAGCAGTTCCGCCATCTGCACCCGTTGCGGCGTGACAGCGCGATACAACTGATGTAATCCCCACGCATAGTGGTGATTCCAGCGACGTAACGATGGGAGTGGAGGTTCGCCCGGTCCGCTCAACGCACCTTGTTGATAAACATAGGTGAGTTCGCGGGCATAGCGTTGGAAGCCGGAGCGTTGGAACAGGCCAAGCTCTGGTACCTCGTCCTCAATCTTTGCAAAAATACGGAGAATGCCGTGTGTCGCGGCCATCTCTGCCGTGTATTCCAGGAGGGCGGTAAGGACATCTTCCTCACTAGAAGCGGCGGGACTGCGCTGTACGATAGATGCCAGATAGGACATATCCCAGGCAATATGCGATGGTCGCTCACGCATCTGCGCGAAGCCCAATAGGCGCCAATGGTCCTCACAAATCCATGTGCGCGAAGTCGGGGTGATGGGAAGAATATTTCTTATAAGCGGTGACGGGGTGATGGCGTCCTCCACCGGCTCTAGCCAGCAGACGAAGTTCGCGAACTCGTGTTGTCTGCTGCGAGCGCGGCGGTCAATGGCGTAGATGATGCCCGGCAAATCCACAAACAGGACCGGTCGTATCATCGTTGCTCCTGCGTCTTGGGTGTGATAAAGCAGACCCGTACAGGATCCGATACATCACGTCCATTATGATTTGACGCTCTGTACTATGCGGAGAAAGTAATGATGAAAACGTGGGTCTCGTTGGCCTTCGGTTACTGCAACCTCCGGGTGAAACGCGGTCCCTAGTAGGGTTCCTTCACGGACGGCGACGATGGTTCCGTCGTCGAGCTTCGCCAGCACTTCTACCTCTGGTCCCACCGTTTCTACGGCTGGCCCTCGGATAAAGAAGGCATGGAATGGAGCTTCCCCTAATGCAGGCACCGAAAGGTCTGTCTCAAAACTCTCTCGCTGACTACCAAATGCATTGCGGCGGACGCGAATGTCGAGCGATGCCAGTAAAGGCTGATCGGCAAGCGCGTTATCCGTCTCTTTTGCCAGTAAAATTAATCCCGCACACGTTCCCCAGAAGGGAACGCCATCTTGAATCTTCTGTCTGAGTACGCTATCTAAGCCATATTCAACCATTAATTTCCCGATGGTTGTACTCTCACCACCTGGTAATATTATACCATCAATTTCGTCAAGATGCTTGGGCAATCGAACAGGAATGCCAATAACTTCGACACCCAACATCGAGGCCGCCATCTTTAGTGCTTTGATGTGCGCCTCGAAATCACCCTGTAATGCTAATACGCCGATACGTAGTGTTGGGTTGGACATTTTGATACCTTATTTTATAATCATTCGATTAGTGTTTGGCCTGATTGCGCTGGCACACGTGCCAGCGCAATCAGGCCACATAACAATTCCCTACCAGCCGCGTTTCGCCATGCGTTCGTTTTCGGGTAGCTGGCTGATGTTGATGCCGACCATTGGTTCACCGATGTTGCGCGAAACTTCCGCGATGATCTCCGGGTCTTGATAGTGGGTGGTGGCCCGAACAATTGCCTTGGCGCGTTTAAGCGGGTCGCCAGATTTGAAGATGCCGGAGCCGACGAAGACGCCTTCGGCACCGAGTCGCATCATGAGTGCAGCGTCGGCTGGTGTCGCGATGCCACCGGCGGAGAAGTTGACGACGGGCAACTTGCCTGTGCGTGCGACCTCTTTGACGATTTCATAGGGTGCGCCGAGATTCTTGGCCTCGGTCATCAATTCCTCTTCGGGTAGATACTGCAAGCGACGAATGCCATCCATGATGGTACGCATGTGACGAACCGCTTCGATAACATTGCCAGTCCCGGCCTCACCTTTTGTACGCATCATCGCGGCACCCTCACCGATACGGCGCAGGGCTTCGCCAAGGTCACGCGCACCACAGACGAACGGCACCGAGAACTGATGCTTGTTGACATGGAAACTCTCGTCGGCGGGAGACAGCACCTCGGACTCGTCGATGCAGTCTACACCAATAGCTTGTAGAATCTCGGCCTCGACAAAGTGACCAATGCGGCATTTCGCCATCACTGGAATCGTCACGGCCTCTTTAATTTTGATAATCATATCGGGGTCGCTCATACGTGCAACGCCACCCTGTGTGCGAATGTCGGCGGGCACACGCTCAAGTGCCATCACCGCTGAGGCTCCCGCGTCTTCCGCGATACGCGCCTCATCCGCGTTAACGACATCACAAATGACCCCGCCCTTGAGCATCTCTGGGAAATTGCGCTTTACCTGTACTGTTCCGGTCTGTTTCAACATAACTTCTTCTCTCCTTGCATGTTTGCCGAGTACTCTATAAAGATACAAAAAATTAGCATAGTTGTTTGTGTAAATCTTAGCATGTAAATAGAGGACACCACCAGAGCCAATTGGCGGAAAAGAGACCAACCATTGTGGATTGGCTCCCACCTATTATATGTAACAATTTATGGGTGTCCTTTCATCCCTGAGCGTGGTATATCGCAAGACAATTTGTGTTTCGTTTGTTTCGGATATTGCGTTTATTTCGATTATCGTGTATTATTGATAGCGTAAGCTATTGATACAATAGCTTTAACTATTAACATCGTAGAAAGCATACTTAGCATACGAATAACCAAGAGCCAGAAGGGAGTTTCATATGTCGGTAATAGAACGAGAGCCGATCACCGCAAGCGAAAATGAGCGTCCTGCGCTCAAAAAAATCGAAGACGTTTTGAATCAGGAGAAGCGTCGTCCCCGATTGATTGGGTCAGATGGGGAAGAGATAGAGTTACCGCTCTCGGTGTTTCAGGTGTTGCGCCAGATCATCTACCACATGATGCGCGGACGCGCAATCAGCGTCGTGCCGATCAACAAGGAATTGACGACTCAAGAGGCAGCGGATATACTAAATGTGTCACGACCCTACTTTGTGAAGTTGCTCGAAGAGGGAACAATCCCCTTTAGCGTGGTGGGAACACATAGACGTGTCCGTTTCGACACACTCATGGAATATAAAACGCACTACGAGGCTGAACAAGACCGCAAACTTGATGAGCTTACTCGTTTGAGTGAAGAGTCGGGTCTATATGACGAGTAATTTTTGTGACAATGATGGTGCAAACTATTATCAGGCAAGCGAAAGCACTTCGTAACCCTGCGCGAACTCTAATGCAAGTGTTAGAAACTCTTGCACTACATGCTCCGAATTTTGTACGCCTTGTACGGAGAGAAATAGACACTTCAGTAATAAGTAAGTATGACTTAGACAAACTTAGCTAACGCTATTCTTTGGCATTGCCATTTCCCCCATCCATGTTATAATCACTTTGCGTAATTTCCGCTTTTTATCTGCACTTTTGGAATAGCGCACTGGGAGAGTATCTATTTATTTATTTTTCGCATTGGCTTTGTTGTATTACGCCATGTAGTTATGTAGAGGGAAGGCTAGTCCCCATGCTCATTACACGTGTTGAGTTAGAGAATATTAAAAGTTACAAGAAGGTCTCCGTCGATTTCAGAGGTGGCACTACCGCCATTAGCGGAGCCAACGGTGCCGGTAAAACAACGCTAGTCGAGGCCATTGGTTATGCCCTCTTCAATCATCTTCCTTATAAGCAAGACCAGTTTGTGCGTGAAGGCGAAAAATATGGCCGTATCGTTATTCACTTGATAGGCAGCGATGATCGTCCCTACATTGTGGAGCGACGTTGTGGCTCTAGCGCACGCTGGTTCATGACCGATGAAGAGGCGAGTGAGCGTCTTGAGCAAGGTGCCGATATGCAGGACCGCTTGCATGACCTCTTTGGCATCGACCGTGAACGCCCGTTAGAGTCCCTCTTCAAAGATGCCCTTGGTGTACCACAGGGCACCTTCACCGCTATTTTTCTTGAGACGGCAAGCAAGCGCAAACAGACCTTCGATGCGTTGCTCCAAATAGAAGACTATAAAACGTCCGCCGAATATTTGTTACAGGTGCAGCACTATTATAAAGAACAAATAACTATCCAAAACGGCAAAATCAATGAACTCACTTTCAAAACGAGTGAACTGGGGGAGTGGCGTACTGCTCTTGAGACTGCACGCCAGCGCGACGGACAGCAGAAGCAACAGAGCATCTTATGGACACAGCAACTTTCGGATAATGTTGAACGGCTAACGATCCTCAACCAGCAGAAAAGCCAGCTAGAGCAACTCAAACAAGCCTTCAACAATAGTCAAACGGCACATACTAACGCACAATTGCTGCTTGGGCGCGACGAAAAGCTGTTGCAGGAGGCGCAAACCGCACAGGATATCGTCGTTGCCAGTTTCGATGATTTTCAGCAGTACCAACAGGCGGAGCAGGCACTTACAAATCTACGCAAAGATGAGCAGCAACGCAACAAGCTTCGTAACCAACAGGGGTTATTGAAGACAACAAAGGCCGAAAGCGAGACGCGGCGGCGTGGCTTGCAGCAACGCTTAGAGGAAGTCGCGGTGGCTCGTCAGCATGTTGAGGAACTCGTGACGCTGGTGGAGCAGCAAGGCACGCTGGAACAACGTCGTGATGACCTCAGAGATAAGGTGACGCGCTACAATACGGTGATGAAGGAAGGTACACGTCTCCGCGCCACCATCGACCGTTACAAGCAGCAGCAAGCGGAGCTACAACAGCGCATCGCCACCATTGAGCCACTGCAGTCAGTCGCGGACCGTGTTCACGAGTTGAGCGAGAAGCTGACACAGTTACAGGTACAAAGCAGTGAGCGACGCGGCAAGCAGAACCTGTTACAAGAGAAGCGTGACGAGCTTGGCCGCAAACAGCGTGACCATGATGACACAACCGACAAACTACGCAAGGTTGAGGCCAGCATCGAGAAGATAGAGGAGCATCGCCAGGAGGCCGAAGAGAAACCTGTGCTGGTCTTACGACGCGAAGAATTGACCGCTCGTCAAAATAAATTAGAAGGCAACATCGAAGGCTATGTAATGTCACGGGCGCAATCTGCTGGCGGACAATGCCCTCTGCTGCACCAGACGTGTTTGAACATCAAGGGACTCGGCATGGTCAGCCTTGAGTCGTATTTCGATAACTTATTGACAGCAGAACATGCCGAACTAGACCTCGTGCTACAGCAAAAGCAGAGCTTGCTACAGCGTGAGCAACAGATTGAAAAGTATGTCGAGTGGCTCAACAAGCTGGGCATGTATACCGATAGGCGCGAGAGCTATAAGGAATACTTGCAGCCTATCGTTGACGAGATTGCTAGGTTAGAAAGCGATATCGCGGAACTAACGGAAGAATTGACGGCACTCGAAACACTCGATTTCGCAATGAGTGCGGCACGCAAAAGCTATGACGAGAGTAAAGAGGCCGATAAGCAGGTACGAGAACTTCCTGGCCTCTATAAGCAAGTGCAGTCTTATAAAGAACAGATAGAGAAGGGTGATGCAGACCTGGATGATCTACGTCTGCAACTTACCGAACTCAAAGGCAGCGATACATTGCTCAAGCAGACAGAAAACGAGCTTGCAACGCTGAACGATCCACGTTCACGTAGCAGGGCGCAGCAACATATTGTTGAGCAAGAGAGCCTTTTCACGAAGCAGTTAGGAGACGAAGAGCAACGTTTGCAACAGACGGAAGAACAGATACTGCTTCTCGATACACAACTTGCTCAATACATTGAGCTTGACAATCTGATTACACAGCAAGAGGCAAAACGCTTGAGTAGTCAAAACGGCTACCAGAATTACCTCAAAAATGAAGATGCGGCCCGCCTGTTGCCAGAACGTGAGCGCATGTATCAGCAACAATTGCAAGCCGCATCGCAAGCTGTAGAACAGCTACAGGCTGCGTCGCAAGCCTTTCAGGAAACCGATGCCGCCTTTGATGAGCATGAATTGCAGACCGTGCAAGGCGAGGTGGATCGTCTGAAAGATAACTTGACTAAACTGAAAGGTGAGATAGACCATAACCAAAAAGATATGGACAAGTTAGTGAGTCAAATTGCTCAGGCCGAGGAGCTGCTAAAAGAGTTAGAGGCTGCACAGCAAGAGCAGCAGACGCTCGAAGACCTGAACACTATGATGCTACAGTTCCGAGGCTATATCAAGGAGGCCGCTCCGTTTGTCTTGAGGGCGATGCTTAACGATATTTCCGCCGAGGCCAACCGTATCTTCGGTGAGATCATGGGTGACCGCACGGCTCAACTCTCCTGGCAGAACGATTATGAGATTGTGCTGCGTCGTCAAAGCACGAACCGTACATTTGCACAGATGAGCGGCGGCGAACAGATGAGCGCGGCACTCTCGATTCGTCTCGCTCTACTCAAAAAGCTCTCGACGCTCAATCTCGCCTTCTTCGATGAGCCAACGCAAAACATGGACGAGCTACGACGTATGAATCTCGCGGAACAGATACGGCGTGTGCGCGGCTTCGATCAACTGCTGGTCATCAGTCACGATGATACGTTCGAGCAGGGACTGGATAGTATTGTACGTCTCTCGAAAGAGCATGGCGAGACACGCATTGTCACCGACGAAGAGACGCAGCAAGAACGGTTACTTCACTATGCTTCATAAAGGAAAACTGCAAGCGGCACTCAATTCCAAACGCGATCAGTTCGCGCTTCATGATGGTACGTTCAGCGATCAACTCGCGTTGTATCAGCACGCGCTCGAAACATTGTATCAAGATTATCCGTCAAGCGAGGCACTCGAAGCCGCTCTACCACCTGAAGGGATAGGCACAGCGGGAGCACGACCCAGCATCGAGTTCGATCACTGGCTGGTGAACGCGGAGCAGCAGCACTATCATGGCCCTATTTTCCCCTTTGGACGCGAGTTTGCCAATCACGAGCAGACACGTCAATGGGCGGAGTGCATCGAAGGTGTCACCACGCTTGCCGTCGATGGCAGTCAGCTTATGCCGTGGCGCGATGCCTCGATTCCCGTCGCACTGGTGCAGGTCGGCCTGTTCGCGAACCCTCATCAGCCTGGACGCCCTTATACCAAAGATGTACGTATGGAAGTCTTGTCGCCAGAAGAGATCGCGGAAGAGTTGAAAGCGGAGAAGGGCGACAAGAGCGAGCAAGATGGTTATCCCTACTCGGATATGATGGTGACGATGCGCCGCCATTTGCTAGAAGTCGAGACGCTATGCAGTCAGATGGAACACTTTGCCAGCGTGCGAAAGCCGGAGCAGCCAGCGCACAGTCCGCTTGTTTTCTTCGATGGTTCGCTGGTTGTTTCGTTCGCCTTGACGATGCCGGGTCAGTATCGAGGGCAATACGTTCGTGCGGCGGTCTCGCTGCTTGAAACCTCGGAACGCTTACGCATCCCGCTCATTGGCTATATCGACACCAGTTATGCACGCGACATCATAACGATGCTACGGCGTCTCGATGGAACTCAACAACATCCGGTACTACGCGACACCAAGAAAATCCATGATGCGCTGCTATGGAATGGGCGGCTGCAGTGGGGCGACCGTACCCCCGCTATGATTTGTGCGCGTGGTGATATCCTACAAAGCTATGGAGACTATAGAGATAGCGTCGCTTTCTGTTATCTACAAACAACCGCAAAGCACTCGCCTGCACGCCTCGAATTTCCACGCTGGATGATCGACGATGGCGTACTGGAATCGGTGATGGACGTTGTACGTGCCGAGGTTATTGCAGGTAACGGCTACCCTTACGCAATCGAAACGGCGGACGCTGTTTCTGTGATTACGATGCAGGACCGCGACGAGTTCTATGCATATTTCAAAGCCTTCATAGAACGACAGGGCGGCAAATTTATATTTTCCACGAAATCACAAAGTAAAGGACGACGACGGTAATAAAGAGGACTAACAAGTACCTAAAGATTGACAAAGATTAAAACTACTGTGTAATATTAATTTGGCGATCTTGCAAAAGGCCTGGGATGACCTGAAAAATTTATGTGTGGAAATGGCTACTCTTAAATTAGCCTATTGCTTTTATCTGGGGGATATTATGTTTCGGAATCCCGACGAAGATCGACTTGGAGGTCAATCTTCACTACTGACCGACAAGGGCCTTTACACTTCAAATGCGTTCCCTACTCAAACACGTCCTGCTGAATTCGATGAGTACCAGAGCTTCTCATCGAAGCCACCGTTTCAGCATTTTCTTGAAAATGCTAGTCGCTCATCCGCTTCAGAGTTAGATATCACTGGTTGGATGAGCCGAGAACCTCTGCTGACAAGTGCGATTCTTGTCAGTATATTGATAATGTTGTATGAGGTGATCGTGATAGTTACCAGACCATCCTGGGCGGCTATGGCTACTGATTGGGTACGAGCCTCATTGAGTTGGTTGGAAGTGCTTCCTGTCCTGCTGGCAGGGGTAGTATTGTACCGTCGTCGCCGACCGGGAGCATTGGCGTGGTTGATGTTCGCGGCTGCTATGCTTTCCTATGCTACCGCGCAAACAACCTGGGCTGTTCTGGACAGGATAATCGAGCCGAATAATGTACCAGTTCCTTCACAGGCAGACCTGTTTTATCTAATTCAGTATCCCTTCTTTTTTCTTGGTCTCGCTCTCCTGCCAGGGTTATTGCGTCAGGGACGACCAAGCATTGCACGCGCGAAGGTTGTACTGGACAGTCTGTTACTCATGGCGGCAGGAACGGCTCTCTCCTGGTATTTTATTTTAGCTCCCTTTTACTTACAGAGTGGACAAAGTATATTGGGCAAAGCTACGAACATGGCATATCCGGTGGGTGATCTCGGTTTGCTCTTTGGACTAACAGTAGTAGTCATCAGCCAGGATCGCCGTCAGGTAGGTCAGACCGCGTTACGTATTTTTATCGCGGCTGTAATCTTTTTGATTGCTGCTGACTCTATCTTTCTGAATCAGGAACTCTACCCTAACTTTAACCCTGGCGATATCGCGAATGGTTGCTGGATAGCCTCCTATCTCCTTTTTGCACTCGCTGGTCTAGTACGTTTTCGCGCTGTACAATGTGAAGCGAAGCGTGCAAATACGGAAGAGAGCGTGGTACCATTAGGTAGCGAAGCGGCTCAAGAGACCAGGGACGCTAGAGGTTTTCAATCACTTATTCCATTCCTTGCGGCTGTGGTAGCTAGCGCGTTGATTGTGTTTCGCGCGGCGACGGCACCCACTGCGGCGATTGGCAATAATAACCTTATTATCCCTTTCCTCGTAAGTCTCGGACTACTAGTACTGATAGGCGTCCGCCAGGGCATTACGGTTTTGGAGAATGAGCGTCTATTGCGTAATGAACAGCGGCGCACGCGAGAACTGGATCAAGCGAAGCAAATGGCCGAGAAACAACGGCTTTTGTTAGCCGAGCGTAATCAACGCTTGCAAGTGGATATTCAAGTTCTCAAAGATATTCACGCACGAGTAGCACGTGGTGACTATACCGCACGGGTACCTATCAATGGTGGAGAACTGTTACCTATCGCTGGTTCGCTTAACATCATGCTTGATCGTCTCTCCAAGCTTATTAGAGCAAGTTCCGAGTATGCACGCCTGGAGCAGGCGGTTCAACATATGGTGGTGGTAGCACATGGCATAGCTGAAGGCAACGAGCAAGCGTTAAGCAATCTGGCGGCTCCTTCCAACACGGTACTCGATGGTGTGTTTATCGCATTGAGACAGATTAGTACCCGTATCAACGATATGGAAAATAGCCTTCAGAAGTTAGAATATGCTCGTAAGGAAGCCTACGAACTGAGCGAATTTACGACTCAGCAGAGCCATAGTATTGCGGACGAAGGGATAGCACTGAGTACATTTGCGGCAACACTGAATCAACTCGCTACCGAGCTAGAGCGCATCATTCGTATGCTGGAAAGAACGCTGAAAGGTTCTCCAAGCAATAGCCCAATGGTCCAGCTTGTTTCATACCTACGCGGACTTCTGGAAACAATACGACAACAGCATTCAGAGATCGGTATGCAGGTAATGCATTTTAATCAGATAGAGACACGAACAAATCAGGCAAGTATTGGTAGCCGTCGGTTATTCAATGAATTAGATACTGCCACTCGTAAAGGTCGCAATCAGATGACAACGCCGAATTCTTCTCAGAGATCGGAAAGCTTGTTGCGAACCTCCGCAAGTAAATAAAAGGAGAAATTGATGATCTTGGGAACAAAGAAACGTCTTCGACATCTTGCCGTTATCAGCATAGTGTCAGTCGCTGCAATGGTACTGGCCGTATTTGGCCGTTCACCATACACAGCGAAAGCAGATTCCATTTCCGGTGTATTTACGCGATACAATATTTCCGCGTCCGGTGGCTTTGCTATTGGCATCACGGTTGATAAAAATGGCAATCCCTGGTTTGGCCTCGGCAATGGCAGCATAGGCACGATCAATCATAAGACTGGCAAGCTGAGAGTGTATCCACTCGCAAATGCAAAAGCAGGTGTGGGTACGATCAAGATTGCGAAGGATAGGAGTGTCTGGTTTACGGAATCGAATGCCCCAGGTATCGGGAAATTGAATCCGGTCACAGGGAAAGAAACCGAATTTTTGCTTCCACCATCCTCGCGTAGTCTCGGTCTGGCTCCGACATTCCTGGTTCTCGACAAGCAAGGGAACGTCTGGTTTAACGAGGTAGACTTTAGCGATGCTACTGGCGGCAAACTTGGCCGTCTTAGTCCCAATGGAGTCATTACTGAGTGGGCCGTATCCACTCCTGGTGCCGAGTTAGAGGAAATTGCACTGGATCACGAAGGCAATCTATGGTTTGCTGAGCAAGGCAACATATCGAAGGTAGGCCCGAACAAGGTGGGCAAACTGAATCCATGCAATCAAACTATTACTGAATACACCTCACCTACGCCAAATAGTCGTCCTGCTGGCATCGTGGTTGCAGCAGACGATACGATATGGTTCTCAGAGCATGCGACCGATAAGATCGCTCACCTGTTCCCTAAGCAAGCACATGGCGTCACAACAGCGGTGACTCCTGTCTCGACAGCAGCAAGTCCATCAAGTTCAGCACAGGCTGGAAACCCTGGTGCCCCGACAAATCCTGTTGCAACATCGGCACAAGCGACAACCGCGAACTCACAGGTGACAAGGTCACAAGGCATTGTCGAGTATAGCTTGCCGCATACGGGTTCATTGTCGAACACGGAAGATATGCGCTTTGATAAACATGGCAATCTCTTCTTTGAGAATGACTCGACTGCTCAGATCGGCGAGTTAGTTTTGAGTCGAGATGATGCTACACCGATTATCAAAGAGTGGGCAATTCCACATGGTGTTGGCTTCTACAATATCGAGTTCGATAAAGACGGAAAAACGCTCTGGATTTCCGATACGGCTGGGTATGGTACAAATGGAGCGGTCTACAAATTCGTCAATTCGGAAGCTGACAATTAAAAATCCTGGTTGTTCTTTATGGTTTGTGATAAGCAAAAATAGAGAACGCTACATCCTCATAGTACAGGGGCTGCATTCACCTGGCCGTTGCCAACGGCCAGAAGAATGCAGCCCCTGTACTACTTTTCTACATCACCCACAGAAAATACTTGCATCAAAAATGCACTCGATGAATATTTTCTACTTTCGCCCACAAGAAACCTAATTTTTCTTAGACATAATTCTTATGTGTTACTATTTTGAGTTACACAGTTTATATCAATACGTCTGTATCCATAGAATTATGAAAGTTTTTTAATAAAAGCTCCACCGTAATAACGTACAGGCAAAGGGGAAGACTCATGAAGAGGGCAACCTTTTGTACATTTGGTTGTGCTTAACAGATATCTTGTGTTTTGTAGAAGGAAAGAGAAGTACAATGGAGAGTAAAATCAGTAGGCGTACAGTGCTGCGTACAGGGACAGGATTGCTGGTGGTAGGAGCTGGGGCAGGCATGTTTTTCGAGCAGCATCGCAGCTCTACTTTTGCGGCGAAACCACCACCAAGTAGCGGAACGCCCAATGCCGCGGTCCAATGGGATAATGCGGGATTACAGGCTATACGCGATGTTAGCCCAGGCCCTACGATAGGATCACGAGCATTAGCAATCATGCATACCTGTATGTACGATGCATGGGCCACTTATGATAAAAATGCGGTTCCCACACGCCCCAATGGTATTCCTCGGCAGAAGTCGCCGAAAGATGTGACCGAGGCCGTCAGTTACGCTGCATACCGTGCGTTAATGGACCTCTTCCCATCTGATGCATCTGTATTTAACTCGTTGATGCAAAGTTTGGGCTTCGACCCTAACAATACATCGACCGATATCACTACACAGGCTGGCGTTGGTAACGTTGCAGCCCAGGCGGTTATCTCGTACCGACATGGTGATGGGTCGAACCAGCTTAATGGCTACGCCGATACCACTGGCTACGTTCCGGTCAACACGTACAATCAGCTCAACGATCCTACTAAGTGGCAACCGCTGCTAGTGAATGGCAAAGTCCAAAATTACACGACTCCACACTGGGGTACCGTTACTCCCTTCGCGCTGACATCAGGCTCGCAGTTCCGGCCTGCTGGTCCCGCTACCGATTATACCAATCCTAATGGCACTTACAAGAGCCAGGCCGATACGATTATCCAGTATAACGCACAGCTCAATGATCAGACGAAAACAATTGCCGACTACTGGGCTAATGGTCCGCACTCTGAAACCCCTCCCGGTCACTGGGAGCTTTTCACTCAGTTTATCTCCGCTCAGTTCATTTCGGCGAAGAACAAACACGCTCTCGCTGATGATGTCATGCTGTTCTTCGCTATGTCTAATGCGATTTTCGATGCTGGCATCGCCTGCTGGGAATGCAAACGCTACTACAATTCTGTACGGCCCATTACCGCTGTGCGCTACCTGTATGCTGGTCAGCCGCTGATATGCTGGGGTGGCGCGGGTAAGGGAACAATAACGATGCCTGATGGCGCGAATTTTCTGCCCTACCAAGAATCGTTCGTGGTGACGCCACCGTTCCCTGAATATGTCTCCGGGCATAGCACCTTTAGTGCAGCAGGTGCGTACATCTTGCAGCAGGTAACGCAATCAGATACCTTCGGCAACTCATACACAGAATTAGCTGGGAGTTCTCAAATCGAACCCAATTTTGCACCTACACAAAATGTTACCCTTTCCTGGCCTACCTTCTCGGCGGCGGCAGCGGAGGCAGGTATCTCGCGGCAGTATGGAGGCATCCACTTCAATCAGGGAGACCAGGATGGGCGGGTGCTTGGTAAGAATGTCGCAACTCAGGTCGCCACAAAAGCACTGGCCTATATCACTGGCAACGTTTAATGACAAAATGTCAGTGAGTAAGGAACTACTCGTGGAGAAGACATACATTCTCCACGAGCACATATGCAGGCAGGATGCCATCTTTCGTAGAGGTGCTCCCGCTAATTAGCGGAAGCAGAGGTCTAATTCTTAGTGTAGCACTCATCCAGCTAGAAAAGGAGGAAGATTATGGCAATACTTCCACTTACGGATCGTACCGCGCAGAGGAACACCGCACAACCGTTAGTCACAAGAACACGAAACGTCTACCATGTACTACGTGAGCAGGTTCATCGCAAACAGATGGTGAACATTATTCTCTTGGTCATCGCTGCATTTCAACTGATCGATCTACCAGGGGCAATAATGATGAAGAGTAGTACCGCAGTTGGCACAGTTATACTGGGTTTGGTTCTATGCGGTATTGCGTTAGTATTCAATCAAATAGGCAAAGTCACAATTGTCAGCATCCTCCTTATTGCTGTTGTAGATCTCGGTTGCGGCCTGATGCTGCTAACAACACCGATGGGGCTAGATGTAAGCGATTTGCCCATTTTTGATGTACTGATTGTATCGGAACTTATCGCGGTCTCGTTGCTCCCTCCAATGAGTGTTTTTCCTGTCGCTATCAGCAATATCGCGTTCATTGTTGCCGATCTTGCGCTACAACCAAAAACGCCTGAATTGCAAATGGTGTTGACCTCCAGCATGGGCTTCGATGCCATTGTCCAACCGATTAGCCTACAAATCGTTGTGGCGATAGTCTCCTTCATATGGGTGCAAAACGCACTCGTCGCCCTGGCACGGGCGGACCGCGCCGAAGAGATCGCCGCAATGCAGCAGCGCGAATCCGAAATGCAGCGACGCGAAGCCGAACGTCAACAGCATATCGAGGTGGGAGTACAACATCTCTCGCAGATACTTGTACAGGCCGCTAATGGGGATAGAACCGCCCGCGCACAAATGAGCCAAGATAATATGCTCTGGCGCATAGGCAACTCGCTCAATCTCTTACTTACGCGCCTGATGAGAACAGGGCAGCTTGAGCAAGAAAATAAGCGGTTACGTGCAGAGTTGACGACGTTAATGGAAGCGCGTCACATTGATAGAATGAGAGCACGCACATCACAGCCTCTGCAAAACGACCAGCCAGCAAGAGGCAATCGTTGGTAGAAAGTGAGGAGAGAATATGGCTTTTTCCCAATTCTGTCTAAGCATTCCTACAGGACTGCTGGTATTCCTTGCAAGTGTTATACCTTGCCTGATTTTTTATATTGGTCGTAAGTTATATATTCACAGCAGGAATGCGAGCAAACTGCATCATAGCATTGGCTGTGTACCGGCGCAGGTTATGCAAGTGGTATCAGAACCTGCGACATGGCGCGAAGGGTGGATAGTGAAAGCAGCATGGGTGGATGAAAAAACCAGGCAATCCTACATTTTTAGCAGTCAACCGCAAGCAATCCGTCCGCAAAAGCGTATTGGAGACAACGTATTAGTGCTTATTAACTCTACCGACCCCATGAGTTATACGATGGAACTCTGACGCATTTGTTCTGCTAAAAACATCTGTGATACAAAGCCTTTTTTGTAGCTTGCTACAAAAAGGCTTTGTATCATGAGCTTTTCGATATGGTATACTTTCATTATAATAAGTATCGTAATAAACAGCAGAAAGCTTCATAGAAACAGTGTCTCGTTCACATACACATACATTTACCTGTCCCTGTGGGACGACCTTTTCGGGTGTCACATACGAATATGTCAACACCGCACAAGACCCACAGTTGCGCTATATCATTCTGTCTGGCACGCTCAACGTCGCTACCTGCCCCAATTGTGGGCGGCGTGCCGCAACATCGAATCCTTTTATCTATTCTGATCCAGAGCATAATTTGCTGGCCTATGTCCATCCACGTTCGGACGCGCCTGAAGAGGCGCGTATGTTGGTTCTCGAACAATTGCGCTCGGTCTACGTGGACCTGACGCAAGAGCAAGAGGAATACATCGAGGGTAGGGGTGGAAAACTGTCTCCGGCAGTAGTACGGGCGGAGGATTTGCCGCCATTACAGGTCATCTTTGGGATGGAGCAGCTTAACGAGGTCATTAACGCTGTTTTAAGTCCCGATGAGCGACTGGGACGCCTCGCCCTTAGTACACAGAGCCGCAATGTTGCTGAGCGTGGTCAATTTCTTGATATCGCTCGCAAACTTGCATCCGAGATGAATTGCGGTGTTGAGGTCGAGGATTTCCCCGACGAATATACCGTCTGGGTGTTTGGTTCGCGTCGTCAAATCGGGGCACTCATGCGCGAATTGACGCCCCCTGCATAATATGAGGAACGTATGATTACGATTGGTGTTTTGACAATCAGTGATGGTGCCGCCAAAGGTGAGCGGCAAGATACCAGTGGGGAGAATATCCGTACTATCGCGGCCCAACTACCTGATGCCGTTATAAGTGCGACAACAGTCGTGCCCGATGAGACTGATGCAATTACCGTTGCCTTGCGCGAGTGGAGCGATGTGCAGCACCTCAATCTGATCCTCACAACAGGTGGCACAGGACTTGCGCCACGCGATGTCACGCCGGAGGCGACGCAAGCGGTCATTGAGCGTGAAGCTTCCGGTATTGCAGAGGCGATGCGTGCCATCAGTCTGCAATATACACCCATGGCGATGCTTTCGCGTGGTGTCGCTGGTGTTCGTGGTCGTACCCTGATTATCAATCTCCCAGGTAGTCCAAAAGCGGTCAAAGAGTGCCTCGAATACATTCTGCCCGTCTTGCCACATGCTGTAAACCTGTTGACCGAGGGGCCGCGAGAACATTAACCATGCTCTACACAGGTCATGACGACAACGTGTTTGCCCTCTCGGAGTCGCCCGATGGTCGCTTCATCGCATCCGGTGGACGCGACAAGACGGTGCAGGTGTGGAGTCCGCAAACGTGTATAGCCGCTCTTGTATACACCGCTCACAGCAGCTATGTCCTCTCGGTTGCATGGTCGCCTGCTGGCAACTCTATTGCGTCGGGCGATACTGATGGCAAGGTCCATGTGTGGAATGCGAAAACAGGCGCAACAAAGTATCTATATGAAGGGCATGTACGCTTCGTGCGGAGTCTCGCGTGGTCGCCCGACAGTCGCTTCATTGCGTCGGGTGCTGAGTTCGGTGATAGCACGGTGCAGGTGTGGGAAGCACTGACTGGCACCCACCTCTATACGCATACTGGACAATACCGTATCTTCGCCGTTTCCTGGTTTCCGCATGGCTCAATGATTGCAGCGGGTAGCTTTGATGGTATCGTACAAACATGGGATGCGTTCAGTGGCGAGATAAACCAGACCTATCGCGGACATACCAGTCCTATCTATACAACACAATGGTCCCCAAATGGGCAGTATATCGCCTCCGGTGGACAGGAGAGTACGATTCATGTGTGGGATGCGTCAACAGCAAATGTTGTCTGTATATATCGTGGTCATCAGGGAGCAGTGAAGACGCTTTCGTGGTCGCCTGATAGTACACGCATCGTTTCTGGCAGTGATGATACAACGGTGCAGGTGTGGAACACGCTCACAGGTGAACACATCAACACGTATACAGAGCAAGATGCATGGATACGAGCCGTCACATGGTCCCCGAATAATGATTATATTGCGTCGGCAAGCGATAAGTATGTGAATATACATGAGATGCAATGAAACAGTGCAACCGCACAATTTCATTGTATCTCATGTATATTTATTTCTCGGCGGGTGATTGCGAAGATTGTGGGCGGCCAGCCTCGAACCATTTCTGATACGGGGGTAGAGGCATCTCTTGCCACGGAATGTCAAAGCCTTCTTCGAGGCCGCGTACATGCATGTCGTCGTTGTAGCGGACGAGTCGCCAGCGTGGTTTCCTGTTTTCAAAAGGGGCAGTCTTGCTCCAATAGGTAATGGATGCGTTGCGTGTATCAAAGCGTATTTCGGGTAGGCGGAGTGTGTCCATACCGAGGAAATAGATGAACGCAGCGTCGATAATACCGCCATGACAGACGACAACAATGTTTTTGCCATCGTGTTCGTTGATGATACGGTGTAGTGCCGATCCTGCACGCAAAATGAACTGGCCCCATGTCTCACCTCCTGGTGATACAGGGTGAAAGGGGTCCTGGTCCAGATTATAGCCGCCGAATTTTTCACGAAATTCAGCAACGGTCATGTTCTCTGCCTCGCCTGGGTGCAGTTCTTGTACCTCGTCGTCGAAGATAATTGGCATCTCTTGAAATGCAGGAGCGATAATCTGAGCTGTCTGACGCGCTCGTGGTAGCGTGCTGGCAATAAAAACGTCTGGTACGATTTCGCCTGTTGCCGCTAGACGGTCCCGTAACCGCTCCGCCTGCCGAACGCCAATAGGAGTTAAACCATAGTCATGCAGCGATTGTCCCATCTGGGTGGTTGCCTCTCCATGACGAATAAGGTAAAGATGTGTCATAACCTGTAGCTAATCCTTTTACTATATTACAAAAAATGTTTATCAAGAATATTGTAGCACCGAAGGGGACCCACGTATGCATGGATGTTTAACCTTCCAATGAGATATAATAAAAATAACTACAAGCAAGATGGGTAGCATGGTTCTCTTGTACATAGCTAGCGGAACTATGCTACTTTGTATTGTCGTAGCGACTCCCCTTGTACATTCGTATACACTATCCGACGAATAGGGGTTATGCTAGACAACGATCCTCGAACGGGGGTATACCTTTATGCATTACGTACCAAATACGTCCGAAGAGCAGCAGGCGATGCTAGAGCGGCTCGGCTTCTCCAATATGGAAGACTTGCTGACGACGGTGCCAGAGCATGTACGTCTGGACCGTCAATTGGACTTGCCGCAATCGCTCGCGGAACCTGATCTCAAACGCTTGCTAACAAGAATGGCGGCGAAGAATAAAGATATCGACACGACAATCTCATTCCTTGGTGCAGGTACCTACGATCACGTCATTCCCAGCGTAGTGCCACACCTGCAACGACGCTCCGAGTTCGTGACCTCGTACACTCCCTATCAGGCGGAGGTGAGTCAAGGCATGTTGCAGGCGATCTACGAATTTCAGACGATGGTGTGTCAGATAACAGGACTCGATATCGCCAACGCCTCGCTCTACGATGGCTCGACGGCATTAGTCGAGGCGGTCCTGATAGCACTTGGCCCTGGTGGACGTGGCGAGGTTGTGATCTCAGAGGGCGTCGATCCCCAGTACCGCCGTGTGCTACACACCTACGCCTTCGCACGTGGTTTCCAGGTTAAAGAGGTGCCGACAAGCAATGGTGTGACGCCAATCAAAGCCCTGGAGGCAGCGGTGAATGCGACGACGGTAGCCGTGATTGTGCAGCAACCGAACTTCTTTGGCTGCGTTGAGGACGTGCGTGCCATTGAACGGGTCGCACACAAAGGCAAGGCACTGTTTGTTACAACCATTACAGAGCCTGCCTCGCTCGGTGTGCTTGCTCCTCCCAGTGAATACGGGGCTGATATCGCGGTTGGCGAGCTGATGAGTTTTGGCAACACAATGAGCTATGGTGCCCCCGCGCTTGGTTTTATGGCGGCAAAACAAAAATTCATGCGCCTTCTGCCTGGACGTCTTGTTGGACAAACTCTTGAAGAAGGCGACAAGAAACAGACGGGCTACGTGCTGACATTGCAGACACGCGAACAGCATATCCGTCGTGAACGTGCCACCTCGAATATCTGCACCAATCAATCACTGCTTGCTGTTGGCGCGACAATCTACATGGCGGCCCTCGGCAAACAGGGCTTTCGTGAATTAGGCGAGCTGTGTCTACAAAAAGCACATTATGCAATGCGCCAGATAACCGCTCTGCCGGAGTTCGAGGCAGCCTTCAGCAGCCCATTTTACGACGAGTTCGTGGTGAAAACGCCCGTTGCCGCTACGCAGTTGCAACAGCATTTCGAGCGGGCAGGGATCATAGGTGGTTATCCGTTGGGTGAAAACTATGCTGGCATGGAGAATTACATGCTTTTCTGTGTCACAGAGACGCGCACGAAAGAAGATATCGACGCGCTGGTCGCTGTGCTACAAGAATTTGCGGCGTCGGTACACAAGGAAGTTGAGAGTACACGAGTATGAGCGTAGAGAGCTTGATTTTTGAAAAGGGAGCGACAGGGCGCCGTGCTGCGACCATGCCAGCAATGGATGTGCCCACCGAGTCATTGGACGCTATGATTCCTGCTGCTTTGCTCCGTGAGACACCTGCACCATTGCCAGAGGTAAGCGAGATCGAGGTGGTGCGCCACTATACGCACCTGTCGCAGCGCAATTTCAGCGTTGACACGGGCTTCTATCCGCTCGGTTCCTGCACTATGAAATATAATCCTAAGTTGAACGAGGATATGGCCTCTCTTCCTGGTTTCGCCCATATCCATCCCTTGCAACCTGAAAGTACGGTGCAGGGTGCGATCCAAGTAATGTACGAGTTAGAGCAGTATCTCGCGGAAATATCAGGGATGACACGCGTCACCTTGCAGCCATCAGCGGGCGCACATGGCGAACTCACGGGCCTTATGCTTATCAAGGCGCACCACCAGAGTAATGGTGAGGACCATCGCAACCTCGTCTTGATTCCCGATAACGCACACGGCACCAATCCAGCCAGCGCAACACTTGCCGACTATAAAGCGGTCGAGGTCAAGAGCGACCCGACAACGGGCGGCATTGACATGACGCACTTGAAGGAGTTGCTGGCGTCGAATGGTGCCAATGTTGCCGCGATTATGATGACCAATCCCAATACGCTTGGCCTGTTCGATGCCAATATTGCCGAGATAGCACAATTAGTGCATGAGGTTGGTGGGCAATTGTATTACGATGGTGCGAACGCAAACGCGGTACTTGGCATTACACGTCCTGGCGATATGGGCTTTGACGTTGTGCATTTCAATCTGCACAAGACGTGTAGCACACCACATGGTGGTGGTGGTCCTGGTGCTGGTCCCATTGGCGTGAAGGAGCATCTTGTACCATTCCTGCCGGGTCCAATGCCCGCGAAGAACGAGGACGGAATGTACTCCTGGCAAGATATGGGGCCGCAGTCTATCGGCAAGGTTCGCGCCAACCTCGGTAATTTCGGCGTGCTTGTGCGTGCTTATACCTACATGCGGAGTAACGGTCCCGATGGCCTCAAGCATGTTTCCGAGAGTGCTATTCTCAATGCTAACTATCTCAAGCACGAGCTAGCGGCGGACTACGATGTGGCCTATCCGCAGATATGCCAGCACGAGTTTGTGTTGACGGCGCAACGACAGAAGGATGAACACGGTGTGACCGCCCTCGATATCGCCAAGCGTCTGCTCGACTTCGGTATGTACGCTCCGACGGTGTACTTTCCATTGATCGTCCACGAGGCGTTGATGGTCGAGCCAACCGAGACGGAGACGCGCGAGACGCTCGATAGCTTCGTGAGCGTCATGCACCAGATAGCAGAGGAGACGCGCACAAATCCTGAAATCGTCAAGACAGCTCCCCATACCACCGTTGTCGGGCGGCTCGATCAGGCACTGGCCGCTCGTAAGCCTAACTTGCGTTGGACACAGGGACAAGAAGCAACTCACTAAGAACAAAAAAGCGGTAGTGTGTACAGGGCAAGCACTGCTTGCCCTGTACACACTACCGCTTTTTTGTTCTTCACTATGCTAAACTTTTCGCAATGCTCTCCACCTGATCGCTACTCAAGCTCGACGTGATACGGATACCAACACCCTTTTCTGTCCAGACTAGCGTTGTGGTACCACCTGCGCTTGTAACAGTCGCGTTTGTCCCACGAAGGCTTACCTGTTGTCCGGTAGCGGGTAGATTTGCGAGTGGTTTGCCCTCGGCAATTGTGATAGCGATATTGCCTTTCATATAGTTGAGCGTGTATATCTGGTTGCCAGGGGCACCAAGAGCGTTGACGCCGTTGAGCGTATAATCGGTCTGGCTCGCGGGAATGCTCAAGAGGTGATAGCCAGCTTGCTGTTGCGCCTGCACAAGCGTAAGTGTGCCAGTACCGGAACCGGGTGTTGCACTGAGTTGCGAGAACGGCAACACCTTGACGCCTGGAGGTGCAACAAAGGTAAACGTGCTTGCTGGAATGGGTTGGTTCAGTGCGAGCATAGGTATGTTCAGAATGATATTGCCCAGCCCCTGAATGTCGAGCTTGACCTGCACTGGTTGCTGTGTTGTTTTGTCAATGTAGACTTCGCCTGTGTAGCTGAAATTTGCAGGTGTGCTGGTACTACTGGTTGAAGGCACAACATGGATATCGTAGACGTTGTGCCCGTTGACTGTAGCGGACGACGATTTCAGCGTGCCATCGCTCTGTGTAAAAACGCTCTGCACGATGTTGAGCAAGAAGAGGCTCTGATTGCCTTGACCACCACTCACGCCGCCTTGTCCACTGATAGGTGTACCAGGAGTAGGAGCTATTACAGGACCAGTGTAAACCACTTTTTGAGCGGGATCATACTGCCACTGCTGCTTACCATCCGTGACATTCACGGTGCCTGTCGTAAGCTGTGAAATGGAAGACTGTAGTACAACGGTATGGCTTTTGCTGGGCTTCGCATTCCATACCTCAGTGTTTGTGTTCCCGCTCACTGTTTGTCCGTTGAGCGTCAAGTCGAAGATGCCATGCAACGTATTTGCGGAATTCAGCTTGTTTGCCATTGTATCAAGTATACGTTGCCCTTGCCCGGAAGTGGGTGAAGGCGTCGGCGTTGGTTTTGTCTGTACCGAAGGTGTATTGCTACCACCACAACTCGCGAGTAGCAGTATTGCAGCAAGCAGTGCTGCAAATGAAATGATTAGATTCCTCATACGCGAGAGAATCATCGAAGGCTCCTTTTATAGATACCACGAGGGTAGTTGGTTATTTGCATAATGGATGTACGAAAATTGATTGTGGGATGCAACGTCTTGTTTATCAGAGTATAGCACAATAAGAAAGAGTGGGTCATGTTTACACACCCTTGCACATACCTCGACGGTCTGCCTATACAAGGGCGAAACACGACCCACTCTGAAACGACGCAACTAACGTCGGTATATCTTCTCTGGGAAATTTCTTACTTATAAAGCATACACTATTTTCGCGCAGATTATAAGTATGTTTGGGCATTTTCTGCCCCAATAGTAAATTTCTAATGAAAATCTAAGGT